>Ga0209636_10000905_pt1 | contig 29433 bp, 37 predicted proteins | sample DeeMarSWOR152_54_FD_187464 | JGI IMG/M metagenome (GOLD analysis project Ga0209636, IMG submission 187464) | Marine sediment microbial communities from White Oak River estuary, North Carolina - WOR-1-52-54 (SPAdes) (version 2) | ecosystem: Environmental > Aquatic > Marine > Intertidal zone >...
AACCAGTATGTATCACTCCTGAAACTTCTGGTAGAGTATGTCTTCCTACCCTCCACTCTCTAACAATATTTTCAACAGTTTTTACCTGTGTGAAGTTCAAATTTTCTATTTCATCTCTTACAGAAATAACTTGTTCAATGTAAGGAGAGTAAACTACTAACCAACCACCTGGTTTCAAAACTTGAAACGAATTTTTAACAACTTTTTCTACACCTTTCATATCCAATGTAATGATGTCAATATTCCTTTCTTCAATACCTTCAAGAATATCTTTTTTCTTCACGACTATATTTTTTAATCCTGATGATTTTACGTTCTTTTTTACAACTTCAGCAAAATCAGATCTTTTTTCATAAGTTACAACTTTCCCCCCTCTACAATAATACGCCAAGAATATGCATAGAAAACCAGATCCAGATCCTGCATCAACTATAAGACTGTCTGGAGAAATACCAGTATACCCCAATATTAAAGAGGCATCCTTCGGAGTAACTATCTGTGGTAATCTTTTCATTTTTTTTAGTATATCTAACAAGTTCGTTTTTTCTTTCATTCTTTTCCCAATTTACATTGATTTTAAGATTTTTATTCTCTTTTCTAAGGGTGGGTGGGTTGCATACAAAGAATCAAGAGGACTTTTGTTAGGATCAGTAAAAAATAAATGAGAAACTGCTTCACTGATTTTCATTTTACCTGTATTAATTTTCATTATTTTTTCTAGTGCTGATGCCAAACCGTCTGGATAACGAGTTAACTCGACCGATGACGCATCAGCTAAATACTCCCTCCTTCTCGATACAGCGAATTGAACTAATCTTGCGATTATCGGAGCGAATATGGCTAAAATTAAACCTATCAATATTAATAATCCTCCTTTGTCTCTATCCCTTTTTCCACCGAATCTAAATGTCCTTAAAAACATATGACTGATTATAGCAACTAATCCTACAAGAACTGCCACTAAAGTCGCAAATCTAATATCATAGTTTTTTATATGAGATAATTCATGCCCTATAACACCTTCAATTTCATCTCTCTTTAAATTCTTCAATAATCCTGAAGTGACAGCCACACTAGCATTTTTTGGGCTCTTCCCGGTAGCAAACGCATTAATCTCATCACTTTCGATGACGTAAATTTTGGGTTTAGGTATACCAGCTGCTATAGACAACCCTTCAACGGCGTTTATCAAATGGATGTATCTTCTATCATTTTCTTTCACTGGCTTAGCCTTGGTAGCTGCGAGAACTACTCTATCGCCATAATTATAAGAGCCATATGTATATGCAAAGATAATGACCATACTAAATATCAAAAAAACTGTAGACAATTCTGGAACTAAAATTTGGCTTATCACATAAACAAAAGCAACTAAAAAAGAAAAGACTAGAATTCCGAGTAAAACAGAGTCACGTTTATTCTTGGCTATTTGATCATGGAAACTGATCTTTTTCATCTAGAATTTCACTTTAACTGGTTTTCTTTCAACTTCTTTTATCTCGAAAAACACTCTCTTCTTAGTTTTACCTGTTAATCCAGTAAACCACATTCCTGGTATTGTTGTTATCATATTGTTGAATATCAAGACAGAGTCGTTGTAGAATTGACGAGCATAAGCAATTTTATTTTCAACACCTTCCAATTGTTCTTGTAATAGTTTAAAGTTCTCACTCGCTCTCAGTTTTGGATAGTTTTCGGCTATTGCAAAAATCGTCTTCAACGCCCTAGTTAACTCCCCTTCTGCCTTTGCCTTAGCTTTGATATCAGTTGCTTTCATCATATTCTCTCTAGCCTTCGTTACCATTCTTATAGCATCTTTCTCATGTTTCATATAACCTTTAACAGTCTCAACTAAGTTTGGGACTAGATCAGCTCTTTTTTTCAATTGGACATCTATCTGTGACCATGCATTATCAATCCTGTTCGATAATACGATTATTCTGTTCCAGTAGTAGATAACAATGCCAATTGCAATTACTATTCCGATCCCCAATACAATAAAGGGCCAAACCAATAGTACCACCTCAACTACTTTTATAAGAAAATTAGTTTAAGTAGTTTAAAATCTTTTTAAAGAAATGAATATTTTATATTTTTAGAACAATTCTATTATTTATGAAATTTACGAAAATTGTATTTGGCCTAATTGTAATAACATTTCTTTTGGTGTTTATTTGGTTTTTAGTTCCACCCAACACCGATGAAGACAAATATACTACGACATCAACAACAACTATTCCAGAACACCATGGTTCATCGACCCATGGGAAATGTTCTACTGATGGCGACTGTTTCATTTCTGGCTGTAATAATGAAATCTGTCAAAGTAAATCTGAAGACCCCCTAACATCAATCTGTATTTATAACCCACCATACCCCAAGGACTTGGATTATGAATGCAGATGCGTAGAAAAAAAGTGTTTGTGGTCAATCTGAATATGATTTAAATATTTTTATGAAAACCAAACTCGAGTTTTTAACTAAATAATTCAAAAAACTATTTTTTCTCACCGAAAAGAGTTTATAAATAAAGTTTCAATTTCCAAATAGAGTGCATATCATCAAACTCTATTCAGCGACCCCAGAAATGGGGTCGAGGCACTCCTTAATCATTCAACATCTCCAGTTTTTTTCTTAAAATTTTTTACTAATTTTTTGAACTTTTCACCTTCAATGTCTTCTAATTTCATGAGTCTAGAACTACCACACTCATTGCAGCTAAGGGTGAAACCTTTGAATATATCTATGTAGGTATTAACGAATTTCTTACAGTTCAGACAATACCATTTTTTCATCCAATCAAAATCTATTTCAAAACTTAAGCTAAAATTATTATGTAATTCAAATGTCCATTAAGAGGATTATAAATACAGACAAATCAAAGAGAGAAGTTATAAAAATCATGAAGAGCATTGGTATAAAAGAATACTCCCTCAGGGCCTTGAAAGGGAAGAGAACTAAGATAACTCTAAGGTGTAATCTCGAGACTTGTAGAAAAATTCTCAAAGGACTAGAAAAACCTACTTCTTCAATAACTTAAGTATTATAACGATGAATAGTATGTAAGATAATCCTGTTAAGAAGGCCAATAAACTAAACTTGAATGTGATATCTTCCGTACCGCCCTCGCTAACAGAAATGAAAAACCATGTACTGATTAATAGTAAGGCCATACCTATTATGCCGAGTACAACCAACATACTTTCTATAAACTTCATAGAGTAATATAGTGATTCTTATTATTTATTATTCTCGACTTTCATGAGCCGATTTTCCCTTCTTCTTCCTAGCAAAAATATATTTTCTGGTATAAATTCTAGGAATTTTTGATAACCACGCCCTCAGTCTTATTCTCTTACCCATGATTAAATTTTGATTCTGGGAGATAAAATATAAGCTCTTATAGATAAACGAGAAAAACTAGGTACAATAAAGAGATTGAAAAGACCCGTATAAATTATCGTCTAAATATCCTACTTATTCCAAATCTACTCTTTTTACTCTTCTTCAACTCATCCCTACATTTCTTGCATAAAGGTGCTCTGAAGCCTAGCCAGGTTACCCTTATTAACCTACCTGCCTCCTTTATAGGTCTACCACATTTAGAACATTTCTTCTGCACAATAAATGTTATGACATTATATTAAAAAATACTTAACTTCCATCAATAGTTATAAATGTTCAAAAGAGATGAATATTGAGATGAGAGTTTACATAGTTTTAAACCTATTAGGCATATTTGCTTTAGACAAAAAAGGCGAATTAATAGACCAAATTCCTTTCCCGAGAGATACAAAGGAAATAGTTCAGAAATTGAATGAAATGGGATTAACAACAGAAGAAATAGAACTAATTAAAAAATTAAAGAAAATGGGATATAAAGAATTTATTTCATCCAAACCCCATGAGACATATAACTTTGAGCCGGAGAATTTTGGTGAAAGAAAGTTTAGACGAGACTTCAGGATCATTATAAAAAAGTTAAATTTCTCTGATATTGAACTAAACGAGTTGTTAACAAATGTTGGCATAGAATTAACCAAACAAAGAATAAAACAGTCGGTAAAGAAGGATAAAATCATTATTCAGACCATAGATGCAATAGACGAAATTGATAAATCACTTAATATTTTTGTCACTAGGTTAAGAGAATGGTACGGCCTACACTTCCCAGAGATGATTAGATTAATAGAAAAACATGAGAAGTTCACCAAGATTATTTCCGAATATGGACTTAGGAATAAAATAAAAGAAAAGGAATTGGAAAGTATAAAGAAAACGAGCATGGGGATAGAACTATCTGAAAAAGATGAAAATATTTTGAAAGAATACGCGACACAACTTAAGGATTTATACAAACTTAGAGAACACATGGAGAAATATGTTGATCATGTCCTGAAAGAAATTGCCCCCAACCTTAGAGAGTTGGGGGGATCTCTATTAACTGGAAGATTAATAGCCCTTGCGGGCGGGTTGGATAAATTAGCAAAAAAACCTTCTTCAACTGTACAATTGTTGGGCGCGGAGAAAGCACTTTTCAGGTATTTACATGGTAGGGGTCGTTCACCAAAGTACGGATTACTTTTTACACACCCTTTAATTCAAAACGCGCCTCCAGAAAAAAGAGGTAAAATAGCGAGAGTTTTAGCCTCGAAACTGAGCATCGCAGCTAAGTTAGATTATTATGGGAAAAAAGGCAAATCTAAGGAATTGATGGAAGATTTGGAAAAGAGAGTTAAAAAAATAATGGCGGGTTAAAATGAAGATAAAACAACACAAACAATTTCAAAATCTTTTTTGGGTCAACAATAAACTTTGCACAAAAAACTTAATCCCAGGAGAACGGGTTTATGGAGAAAGGTTAATTAAAACAAATCAAGGCGAGTTCAGGGAATGGGATGCATACAGAAGTAAACCCGCCGCAGCGATTCATAAAAATTTACATCATTTTCCTCTTAAAGAAAAAATGAAAGTTCTTTATCTTGGCGTTGCTTCTGGTACAACGTGTTCACATTTTTCTGACATTATTGGAAAACAAGGTATGATTTATGGAATAGAGATCTCAGAGAGGGTTTTAAGAGATTTAATTCCTGTGTCAGAATCAAGAAAAAATATCATGCCCATACTTGCTGATGCTCGTAAACCCGAAGAATACCCGTGGATAGAACAAGCAGACCTTGTTTACGCAGATATAGCGATAAAAGAACAATCAGAGATCCTAATAAGAAATGCAAAAATTTTCCTAAGACCAGGGGGGTTTGGAATGATTGCCATAAAATCTAGAAGTATAGATGTCACTGAAAAACCAAAGACTGTCTATAAACAACAAAGAAAACTACTTGAAAAATTCTTTAACGTAACTGATTTTATTACTCTTGAGCCATATGAACGAGATCATGGGTTTTTTGTTTTGAAAAGAAAGGATTAAAGCCTGTTCACTGGCTTCAACCAGCCAAAAATCAAATTTTCTTTCACCAGATTGACTCTCCATTTTAAAAGGTTTCTATCATTAATTAATTCAATTTCCACCCTTTTCAAGACCTTCAAATGAACACCCCCCTAATATGTCCCAACATGCTTTAGCGAATGTCCACCATAATATACAAATTCCGATAATTTTTTGGTATCTCTTAAATTATTCACTTCATCTATTAAAAAACTTTCTTGACAACTTCTACAGAAAATCCTACAATCTCCAAACCCATCAACGAATCTTACTATTCTCGGTGAATGACATTTCATACATTCCATAAACTCTACCTTAAACAGAATTACTAATACAATTTATAGTCTCTTTCGCAGGGGTACAGTTGCGATGAAAACTCAAAATAGTGCAGAAAAAACCTATTTCCGCCCTAACAACTTAAGAAATTCTCTTTCAAACAAAATAACATCTTCTAAATCCAGGACAACGCCTACAGCAGATTTATGACCGCCGCCCTTTACCCCTGACATTCTATCTTTTATTTTTTCTATTATCATGACAAGATTTTCTTTTCTTTTCGTCTGTTCCAATCTGATACTTATTTTTGCTTTTTCTTTAACATACATCTTATTTATCACGTATGATACCCATTCAGGATATTTTTGTCTTATCTTGTCCGATAAGAATGACGTCAACCCCCGCAGTTTCATTCTCGGTTGTTCATAAATCACTACTTTTTCTTTTTTGAAAAATCTTCCTCTCCTTTCAACATCTCCCAATAAACCCTGGGTCTCGTAAGTTAATTTTTCATAAAACCTTCTCAGCACAAGTGAGTGTTGAGTTAATCCATTGATAAACTTATCTGGCCTATCTTTACATTCTATTAGGGCAAGAACAGCTGTTTTTGCGCCTTCGCTGCCCTTGACCATCCTTCCAGACCTGACCATATCCTCCAATTCACCAAAAAAAGACTTTTCAACGTTATTTTGATTTATGATATCAATTTTCAGTAATTCTGGATTTTCTTTCTTTATTTTCTCAAAAATATCTTTACATAAGTCCACACGATGATCTTCTGTTATTCCAATTCCTGCAATCCAAGCAACTTTTTCTGTTGGAGACATATCTTTCAAAACATTGTAAATAATGCAAGAAGTAGGCGGTACATTTTCGTCTACTTCTTCAAAAGAGCGAGGGTTCAGGTAAGGCATATCTTCCCTACTTTCAACATCAAAGAAGATGTGATGATCTAAAACAAAACCTTTGAAAAGATTTAGTTTTTTTGGTTCAACAGTAGCATCGAAAACAAAAACACAATCAGGATTCATCATTTTTATTCTGTTTATCAGTCTTTCATTTATGTTCTCAACACCTACTATTGGGAATAGAATAGGATATTCACCTATCATATTGTGAATTAGTATAGAAAACAAAGCTGCAGAGCAACAACCATCCGAATCATCGTGATGTACTATACAAATCTTGTTTGGCTTTCTGATTTTTTTTACTATCGCTCTAATTTCTCTAATTAAATCATTTAGATTTTTCAGTACGTTCACCTAATTTCTTTAAATCTTCTTCAGTTAAAAGTAAGATTTGTTGGTCCATTTTTTTCTTTCCTTTATGATAGTATTCTACTAAAGAGGTTAGACTGTCTAAATGATGAAATATAACAGCCTCGAATGATCTTGGGGGCGTTGGTCCAGATTCTCCAAAATGCGATGCTACGATGTGGATAACCTCTTCAGGAAAATCCCTCGTATACAATTCTGCTACAGCAAGCATACTATGATCCAACATGATACCCGTCGGTTCTAATCCACCACTTTCATCTCTTTTGTATTCAAAAACTTTCATTAGGTCATGGACTATGGAAGCTGCTATTAAAAAATCTCTTTTTAGTTCTAGGTCGTAGTTCTTCTTGAAGGTTTCAGCCGCTCTAATACAAAGTTCAGTCAAGGCAACAGTGTGTTTTTCTATATCTCTTTCTATAGGCCCTAAACCAGATGTTGGAACTACAAAGAGACTGCCCGCTCTTCTTATTTTTTCTTTTGGGTATTTTTTGAAATCTTTACTAGAGAGTTTAAGGTCTTTCAAAAAGTCCATAACTTTCTTTCTCAATCCTTTATCCTTTATTTTTTCAGATAATTTTAACAGTTCATTCATTCTATCTAACCAAATAAACTTGCCAAACCAGAGGCCGCTTCTTCTACTTTTTTCTCGGCTTTCTCAGGCTTTTCTTTTTTCTCTACCATCTTTTCTTCTTTGGCTACTGGAACTGCTGCAACTGGAATTGTAGTCTGTTTTATGACTTTCTCTATATTCACTCCTTCTAATGCACTGATTAAAGCCTTGACTCTTGCCTCGTCGACTTTGGCGCCTGCACTCTTCAATACTTTTTTGACATTATCTTCAGTTATTTTTTGTCCTGTTGAGTGTAACAACATCGCGCTGTATATGTATTCCAACTTATACACCTCCTAAATCTTCAACTCCATCTTAAGATTGTTAGCTTGAATGTTTGCTTTTTTTATTAAATCACCAACTATATCAACGCCTAGAATATTGGCGTTTATACCTAAATTTCTCCCCTCCTCATATGCTTTTTGAATCAACATTTTTATAGATTCTTTATTGAAGTAGCAAATATTAACAGACAAATTTAAAGCATAAAAATAAGCATTTCTTATATTTTGGATGAATTCTTTCTCGTCCACATCAAGTACTTTTCTTCCATAAATCACACCATTCTCCCACACGCCTAACAGGCTGATACCCACTTCCATCGGTTGGATATCTAGTTTTTTAAGAACATTTGCAAGATGTTCCGATATAATCTCTCCTTTCTTAACAACAACCACATCCTCCCTAATATGAATTTTCCCTTCTTTAACCATTGCAGGTATCTTAACCCTTTGTAATTCTCCTATAGCAGGTCCTGCCATTAGGTTTGTTGGTCCTGCACGAACTACAATATCCTCTTTAGTGATGTCATTTACTCTCGCATAATCAGGAGATTTATTTTTTTTCAATATTTTAAACAACTTAAACGGATCCATATCAGTAAAAATCAATGCAGGTTCGTTCACTTCAAGTTCGTTGAGTTTTTCCACATTTCCCTTACCTTTAATATTCTTAAGGGCTAGTACCATAATCCTCTTCTTACACATTCTTATCAATGCCTTGCCTCTTAGACCCTTTCTTATAGACTGTAGTTGCCTAGAAGGCATTTTAAAAAAATCCAAGATCCCAATGACTGAATACTTTCCCAGCATTTCTCTGATTTCTTCAACTTCCTGTTTTTTCTTTTCGCTAACCATTTACTTTACCTCGAGTTTTTCTGGATGACTCATCGTCAATTTTAAATAAACACTCTTTATGTTGTTCTTACCCCTGGGTAATTTTTTTTCTAAAAAAGTTAAGAGTGCATGGATATTTTCTTCTACATCCTTATCATCCATATTTTCCGAACCAACTATAGTATGAATAATCGGTTGTTTGTCAACGAGTATTTTAACACCGCCCTTAGATCCTTTAATCATGTCCTCCGAATTACCAACTACAGGTTTAGGCATCAATCCTCTTGGTGCGAGAAATTTACCTAAATATTTACCGACAACAGGCATTAGTTTCGGTTCTGATAGGAAGAACTGAGTTTCGTTGATTAGTTTGTTCAGCTTTTTTTTATCCCCCCCCAAATCCTCGATTTCTGAACCTCTTATTATCTTACAACCTTCAATCTTCTTGGCACTATCAGAAAAAAGAGTTACAGAAACTTCCTTGCCAACACCTTTAGGCAGAACAAAGATTTCGTTGATTTTGTTCTCTGTTTTTTTGAGGTCAATTTCCTTCAAATTTACTATTAGATCGTATCTCTGATTGAAGTTCCTTTTCTTCGACTTTTCTTTCAATTCCTTTATCTTTTCAAGGATTTTCATTTTTACCCTCCTGTCTCTGCAGTGTTATCGGGTTAAAGAATGTTGTTGTTTAATACTTAAAAATGTTACGTTTTTAACAGTAGTCAACTCTTTTTTATTTCTTTACTAAGTTTAATAACTGATTCGCCCAACAGTTTGTATTTCCGATTCAGTTTATTATCCACTTCTAGAATTTTTCTAACCAGATCCCTGTATTTTTTTTCTTGTTCTACTTTGTAACTATCTAAATTATTTAATCCCTTTTCAAGGTCAGAAACTCTTAAAATCAATTCTCCCCGGCCTTTCTCAACCCTTGATATTCCCTCTTCCAAAGGCCCAAGATTTATATTTTTTACTATTACAGCCAGTTTACGGAATTGTTTTTTGTAGGAAACCTGTGAATACACAGCTATAGCAATCAGAATAAACAACAATATAAGGGGAACAACATATGGCATTTCATAAATCGAGAGACTTACTAGTAGAAAAATTATTGACATGATCCATATGAACCAAAAAAGTATTTCCAAATCTTTCATATGAACTGTTACTAAATAGAAAGAAAAAGTTAAGTAGTTAACTTATCGTCATATTTTCCTTTATCGATCTCTTCAAGAATCTCTTTTGGAGATTTTCCTTCAATAGTTAATGGCATACTAACGACCGATGCCACAACTTCCTTTACAGCTTTCTTCATATCCTTCGCGAGCAGGCTACCCATCTTCATTTTCGTTACCTTTATGATTTGATCCATAGTTAAATCTCCAACTATTACTCTCTCTGTCGGTTCCTTCTCTCCAGGAGGTTCTTCTCCCACTCTCTCAACTTCCTCTGATTCTGGGGTTTCCTCCTCAGATTCCTCTCCTTCCTCCGTCTCTGTTTCAGTAGCTTCCTCTTTCTTTTCAGTAGCTATCTTTTTCAATCCCAATTCCTTTCTTATCAAGGAAGACACAGGCGGAGTACCGATCTCAAACTTGTACTCTTTCGTCTCATCATCTATTATAATCTTCACAGGAACTTTCATGCCTTCATATTCCTTTGTTTCAGCATTCAAGTCTTGAATCAATTTTCCGATATTCAATTTGAACATAGCCAGTGACGGACCCAGTGGTGGTGCTGGAGTTGCCTTACCTCCTTCTATCAACGCTTTAACGATTTTTTGTGCCATTCACTCAGCCTTTTTGATAACTTTAACCAAACCAGCATTTACAGTGACCGGAATCGGGATAGTTATTTCAATGAGCTCAATAGTGACTTCACTTTTATCTTTATCAAACCTCGTGACCTTTCCCTTCTCTCCTTTGAAAGGACCACCGATTACTTCTACTATATCCCCTTCGTTTATCTTTATTTCAACTTTTTTTGGCTGGAGAAATCTTTTAATGTCCGATATGGGGACAAGTTTTCTCAAAACACCCCGAGCATGAGGAATCTCCTTTATCATGCTTTCTATGTCCTTCAATTCCCCTTCGACAAAAATATAACCCTTTATCTCCTCAGGATGAACCATTGCTTTTATGGAAAGTCCTCTGGCTTCAGCCTTTCCTGCCATCGCCTCAATGACAACGTTTTCCCTCCCGATTATTGTTTTAACTGCGTATATCACTTCAAGCCCCACCTAAGACGGAAATGAGATAGAATATAAAACCCATGGCGCCAACGATAAAAAAACCTATACCACAAATTCTTGCCACATTCTTTAACTCCTTCAGATCTGGTTTGCGTGCTAATATCAAGACACGTTTATACCTAGTCAAGGTTTCTTTTATATTTATTTTCATGTAATCACATATTCATAGAATTTATTCTTTATCCTAAATATAATTAGGTTTAAAGAACAACTTAAATTAAACAAACTCTATGCCAAGTTCCTGTTCGATCTCTTTCTTTCTCGGTCTGAACAGTTTTTCTGTGACCAATTCTTCAGCTTCTTTCACTCCAGTGACTATCACCAAAGTTCTCACTGTATCGTGTAATTCTTGAGCAACCTGTGCACCCCAGATTATCTTAGCATCAGGCGCAAGTCTACTCGATACAGATTCTACAATTTCTTGAGCTTCTTTTATACTTATGTCAGGCCCACCAGTTACGTTGATTAACGCTCCTGTCGCGCCATCGATATCCAAAGACAATAAAGGATTTGTTAATGCCTTTTCTACAGCTTCTATTGCTCTGTTTTCAGTGTCAGACTCTCCCATACCTATCATTGCTAACCCACCATTACTCATCACTGCTCTGATATCAGCTAGATCTAAGTTAATGAGACCAGGTTTAGTTATCAATTCTGTTACTCCCTTCACTGAGTTCACGAGTATTTCATCTGCTACTTTGAAAGCAGTTGCCAAACTTACATCAGGAACTATTTCCAATAATTTGTCGTTTGGAACTGTTATTATAGTATCGACTACCTTCCTTAATTTTTCCAAACCCTCTTTCGCATTGCTCATTCTTTGTTGTCCTTCCATCGCAAACGGAAGAGTGACCACTGCCACAGCTAAAGCACCAAGTTTTTTAGCAGTTTCTGCGATTACTGGGCAAGACCCGGTTCCTGTTCCACCACCTAATCCACAAGTGATAAAAACTAAATCAGAACCTTCTAAAACCTTTTTGACATCATCCTTACTTTCTTTTGCTGATTCCTCACCGACCTTAGGATCCCCGCCTGCTCCAAGACCACCAGTGATTTCTTTACCGATTAAGACTTTGATATCAGCATCGGAATACAAAAGATCTTGAGCATCCGTATTCATTGTAATAGTTTCTGCTCCAACAATACCGACTTCCATCATTCTTGTTATGGTGTTGTTACCTGCTCCACCAGAACCAACGACTTTTATGTTAGCCCGCTTACCCGCAAGAATTCTTTCCAATTCTTCGTCAATTTCATGAACTTTTCTTTCTTTGCCTATCCGCACAGCCATGATACTTCCTCCGATTTATTATTAATCAGGTACGAAAACTATTAATTTCTAAGAACAGTTAAACTTAAATGCTTATTGTGTAAATTCGTCGATGAACCGAACCTTCTTTATAAAATTTACCCATTTAATGATATTTTCAGCTATTGCCCTCTTGGTCCTTCTTGTAATGTCTTTCTTGATTTTTATTTCTACTGTATCTTGTTTGAAATCAGCTTCAATATCATCTCCATCCTTAAAGAAAAATTCTAAGATAGCTTTTACTTTTTCTGGTTTTTTGGTTATTTTTTTCTTCACTTCGACTTCATATTCTAGAGTCTTTCCTGCAAGGGGGTGGTTAAAATCTATCCTCACTCTACCTCCAGAAACAGATAGAACACGCCCCATCAACTTATTTATTGTGACTGGCATACCAGGATAAGGATCCATATCTTGTTTTTTAAATTCAGATAAAGGAATGAGTTTTATGAATTCAGACTTTCTTTCACCGAAAGCACCTGTAGGGTCAACGCTTATTTTTTTCTTATCACCAACTTTCATTTTTTTCAACTCGTTCTCTAAACCTCTCACAACAAAATTACCACCAATGACAACAGGAACAGGATTATACTTCACGTTGGGATTGAAAATCCCTTCTTTTTTTGCAACATTCCCTTTAGTTAAATCGAATATTTCTCTTGATTCGGATATTCTGCCCACATAATCAATTCTTATGAAATCTCCATCTTTCATCAAACCACGGATAAATGATTTTCGAATTCAACTTATATAAAACAAATTCCTATCAAGATTAAAATTGTTACTACCATCAAGTATTTATCTTTTAATCTTAAGAAAAATGGTAGGTGGTAAAATGCTGTTTGGTGAAGAGGAAGACTGGAAAGAGCTTCTTTCTGGAAGAGTACAAGTTGAACTAGCGGAACTTATTGAAAAAGCAAAATTGCATAGGGCAGCATACACACAGGCTGATGATGTAAAAGTAGCACAGTTATGGGCTGCACTGGTAGAACTTTCCTTAGAATTGAAAAAAACACAAGATAAGTTAACGAAAATGGAGTTTTTGGCAAGAGGATTCAAAGAACTAGGAGAGACAGCAAAAAGAGAAGCAATAAAAGAGAGAGTGAGTGATCTTTTCAGACCAAAATCTGTCTCAGAAAAGGAAGAAGTAGATAAGATCGTGGATACACTAATGCAGTTTTAATTTTTTCATTTTAACTTTTGAGGGAATAACTTAGTTCATGGAAGAAATTGTTTTTTAGAACTATCTTGGCATTCTTTACAAGCACCAGTTTTTGGATTAAGACAGTCTAGACAAACTCTTTGTCCACAATAGACACAAATCATCAAGACACGACTAATTTTATTGCATACTTGACAAGTTCCCGGTAGAGGCATCTGATTACCTTATTTAATATTCAATTTTCACTTCATATTTATGCTGAAACCAGTTAAACGTTTGCTAGCCGGACAATTTAAAGACAAAATCTCTGGAAAGAAATTATCTTTACTCCCTTCAAGTTATCAGAAGATAGGAGATATTGTCATTATAAACTTAAAAAAAGAACTCTGGAAAAACGAGAAAGAAATTGGTCAATTTCTCTTGGAGAAAATTCCCAATGTTAGAACAGTCTGCCGAAGGACAGGCTTTATAACAACCAAGAAAAGAAAACCACAAATGAAAGTTATTGCTGGAGAAAAGAAGACAGAAACTATTCATAAAGAGCATGGCGTTTTATACAAGCTAGATGTCAACGAGGTAATGTTTGCTAAAGGAAACTTAAATGAAAGAAAAAGGATAACAGGGCTGGTTACAGAAAATGAAACAATTGTAGACATGTTTACTGGGATTGGTTATTTTTCTCTTGGTATAGCCAAATTCTCGAATCCAGAGAAAGTCTATGCTATCGAAGTTAATCCAGTTGCGTATCGTTATCTATTTGAAAATATCAAGCTCAATAATGTCGAAAATAAAATCATTCCCATTCTCGGAGATTGTATAGTCGAGATTCCTAAATTAGGAAGAGTAGCAGACAGGGTTTTGATGGGTTTGTTGCCGAGTTGTAGGGAATATTTAATAGATGCGATGAAAGTCGTTAAGCCAAACGGAATCATACATTATCATAGTACCGCTAAGGATTGGAAGGAATTGTTAGAGGATGTGAAGACTGCTGCTAAGATTAAAGGGTTTAAAGCCGAATTGATAAGGAAAGTTAAAGTTAAATCCTATGCCCCGAAAGTTTATCATTGGGTTTTGGATTGTAAAATCTTGATAAAACTTAAGGTAAAAACTCCTTCTTCTTAATTTTTGTTGGTAAATAAACCTCAGTCATGAACTTCAATCCACGGCCAGAAAGTGCTTCTAACTCCGCTTTAATCTTCCTCTGAATCATCAGCTTCAATTCCTTCTGCCAGGCTTTATGTTTAAACCAATCATACTTCAACATTTCTTTCGCTCTTTTAATATCGACTTCTCTGGCTTTGATCGTGAAATTCTTTAAATCAAACTCATCGATATCAGATATAGTTAATCCCAAGAACTTGGCAGTCGGACAACCTAATCTTTCAGATATATGAGCCAAGCTTATACTACCGTACTTTATTACAGAATAGATATACCATCCATAAGAATCAGCATCTGTGAAAACATAAACAGGTAATTTATAGTTAGTCGACAATTTTTGAATTAATCTTCTTGGTCCTCTTGCAGCTTGTCCTTGTGTCGTGAAAAGAATACACTTCTGCTTCTGCCAGAATTTATCCTCATGCAGTCTTTCAAATGCCGCGTTTTTTTCTATGACGAGTATATACTTGGCGTTAACTTTCTTTATTCGAATTTCCTCTACATTACTTGGTATTGCCCATCCGCCCGATCCGAGTTTTGACCAATTGATTATATCCCCTCTGTCTTTTATCACAACATTGCCAACAACTCTTCCTCTGACATCGGCATTGAGGTGTAACTCTTCCCTCAATACGTCTAGCATCACTTCCAAATCGACAACCAGAGGATCGCTTTCCCTCTGTTCATCAAACGTGTTCTCATCAGAATTTGGTAGAGTTCTCTTCAATGCATAGAATAAGTCTCTTAAACTAGTATGTATACCTTGTTTTTGTAATTCTTTACAGAAAGCAGCAACCAACATTATTTGCATGAATGGTTTAGCATGAGCAACATTGAATAAGAACCTCTTAGAAACCTTATCACCCAAGGTCAACTGTTTTGTCTTTTCATCATAAATAACGTTGGATAAAGACCTTACAGGTATGTCTATATCAGGATTCTTGCTCAGTTTGATGTCCTTTAAGACGTCTTCACCCAGACCTTCCAGTTTCTTCTTTACGTCTACCATCTACAACCGCCTTAGTATTCCTTTTAATCATTTCTTTCAATTTATTTAAAATTGGTCCTGGTTTTTTGTTAGTTAATTTTGCAACAGCATTTGCCACTTCTGGCAGATATCTATCAAATAACTCTCTCCTCTTCCTTTGCATCTCTGCTCTTCTCTTACCAGCTGCATGTCGTTGCAGCCTCCGACCAACTTCTTGTAGAGCGAGTTTAATTTCCTTTATTATAACAGGATAGGATGCGATAGCTTGTTTGCTTTCAGAAATATAAGGAACCCAGACAGAAGCCAAATGGACAACGATAACACCAGGCCCGACAGGAATACTTCTTCCTGATTGTGATAATCCGTATCTTCGCCAATCTGTCGTAGCAATGGCTTTTGTTATTGCACAATCACCTTCCTGATACAGTAAAGGAACTCTATTAGTGAGTCTCATTACTTTAACAGATCCTTCTTGCGGCAATTCTCCACCGTACGCAACTGCAACCTCAATTTGAAATGGGTTTCCCCTGTAGACTTCTGGGGGCCTACTAACCGCAGCAAAAAACTCGGCTTTGAATTCGTTTTTTAAACCCTTGATGAGCAACTCTTCGCCCAATGGAGAAAGGCAATCCACTGGCGGCCTGACCAACTTCACTTTCTGCATAGCCTTAAAGAGTTTTTCTGAGTCTTCTATTTCAAGTCTTTGTGGACTTACTTTTGGATCGATTCCAGCTAACTCACAGATCTCTTTTGCCGTTCCACTACCGACCCTTGAAAAATCATTACTTAAAAAAGAAGCGATGGTTCTCGACTTTGTGGCTTTTAGCATCCTTCTCAAAATACCTAGTTCAACACCATGAGGATGTGGCATTATTTCCTTTGGTAATGGGGGTAGTTCTTTTGCACTTCTTGGAAACTCCAATTTTCCGCTAGGTCCATCAAAAATGATATCAGCAAAAGGATTAGCAATAGCAACTTGTTTTATATATTCTGGGATAGATTTTCTACTTTCTATGTATCTTCCCTCCGTCTCCATTTCAATCTTCATCCCGTGCCAAATTTTCCCATCCTCGATAAATTGATGCGATACCATTTCAGGTGTATTTTTCTTAACATCTATCATTAATTCATAATAAGACGTTTTTCCATTACCCGTGCTCGAGATTATAGTCGTAGGTTTACCTGTAGTCAACTGTGAATAGAGTATAGAACCAGAAGCCCCAATACCTTGCGTGCCACGCGATTGTCTCAGTTTAAAAAACTTACTACCATACAGAAGTTTACCCAAAGCCAAAGGAATCTGTTTATCTGTCATACCAGGACCATTGTCCTTCACCATTACCCTGAACCTATCTGGACTATTAGGTTTAATCTCAATCCATATCCTAGGGAGTATTCTAGCTTCCTCGCAAGCATCCAAACTATTATCGACCAATTCCTTAACAACAGTAAGTAAAGCTCGGGTAGGATTATCATATCCGAGCAGATGTCTGTTTTTCTCAAAAAATTCAGATACAGAAATTTCCTTCTGATCCTTTGCCAACTCCTCTGCTCTTTTGCTTATAGTTTCTTCTACCATTCACCTTTCACCGCTTGTCGTTCAAGCCATCTATATAAAGTTTGATGCATACACCCTCGAATTAACTTCATCAACGCTTCCTTTGCTATATCAATTTTCTCCCAACGGCCTATAATACTTACAGTCTTCCCAGAGACGGACAGCTTGACATCAGTAAATTTTTCTATTTGTTTCTTTGTTTTACCACCAGTACCTATAATTCTCCCCTTTAAGGTTTTTAACTTTTTCTTTGTTTTAGTAAATTCAGTCAAGTCTATAACTTCCAATCCATAATCATCATCTAGTAAATTCAAGGCATCATTCACATCAAACCCGCGACCGAACGCTTTTAAAACCTGTTTTGCTTGGAAGACATTGAAAGATTCACCCTCTATCAATATCCCATCATCCAGTTCCAACTTAGTTACAGTCAATTTCTCAATTTTTTCTTTTATTCCTTTCTCTTTTTTGAAAAGGAATTCTCTTTTCTGAGGTATCTTTATGAAATCCTTCATTTACTTGCCTTTTTCTCTATAGTTTGCTCCAATTCTTTATAAATCTGGTCTGAATCCTTTATGGCAACATTTAGTTTTAAAAAATAGGAATTTACATTCTTTATATCTCTTTTGAGGAGTTGTGAGGCCATGGGATTTTTAATGGTTGTACCCTGACTAAAATCGATGAAAAAGGGTCTATCCAACAGAAGAATATTGTAAGCACTTAAATCGCCATGAATTAAACCATTGCCTACAAGTTTATTCAAATTCAACATTACATTTTCATATACGTCTTCAGGATCATCCGGTTTAATATCTATCAGTCTTGGGGCAGTTGAACCATCATTTCCGATAAAACTCATTATAAGAATGTTCTCACTAAAAAACAAAGGCTCGGGGCAGGCCACACCAGCATTAAATGCGATCTTCAGGTTTTTGTATTCCCTTTGACACCACAACTTAACAATAATCCTTCTATTCTTTCCCATTCTACGAAACCTTGGATCGCCTATTATATATTTCCACATTGTCTTAAAATCACATGCTTCAGTACGATAAACCTTTATAGCGACCCAGTCCCTCCTTTTTATTAACCCAGAAAGAACAATAGATTCCTTACCTTCCTTCAGCAAAGATTCTATAGATATTTTGTTTTTGTTCAACAGCTTATATAGTATCAATAGTGTGTGTTCGTCAAATACACCTCTAACTATCTTAAATTCTTTGTAATATTCTCGTTTTCGTTTTCTTTTGAGGACCATAATCATCAAAAAATAATCAAATCACATAAGAGAAATGTTTTTTAGGTAACCCTTCTTCTCCAACCACCCGGCCTGTGTTCGTGTATACCTCCATATTACATCTGCTCTTCTATCTGACATGACTTTCCATGGCTGTATGAGGATAAGGTCACCCACTCTTATCCAAACTCTTTTCCTAAGTTTACCTGGGATTCTGACCACTCTTTCCTTACCATCATTACATTGAACGCGTAGTTTGTCCGAACCAAGCATCAATTCAACTATACCAAGCATTTCGCCTTCTTTCGGAATTCTAATACGTTCTATTTCTTCCTCTTCTGTCCATTTTTCTCGTTTTTTCTTCAAAAATTCACCTAAATATACTCTGTTGTTGAAGATTTAAAAATTAACTTAAACTCTTAATATTATGAAAGCTTGGATTTTGAGACTGGGACATAGGAGAGGCCGTGATCCTAGATTGACTACACATGTGGCATTAACTGCCAGGGCCTTGGGCTGTGAAGGAATTATCCTCAGTGGAGAGAAAGACGAGTCTGTCATTCAATCCGTTGAAAAAATCGTTGAAAAATGGGGAGGACCTTTTGAAGTTAAATACGAAAGGGATTGGAGAAGAGTTATCAAGAATTGGAATGGGAAAACCGTTCATTTAACGATGTATGGTTTACCAATACAAGATAAAATCGACGAGATAAAAAAAACAAAAAATATACTTGTTATTGTTGGTTCTGAAAAGGTTCCTGGTGATGTTTACCAGTTAGTTGATTTTAACATTGCGGTTACCAATCAACCACACAGCGAAGTTGGAAGTCTAGCCATTTTCTTAGAGAAACTATTCAAAGGAAAAGAACTACAGAAAAAATTCAAGGACGCTAGAATAAAAATTATACCAAAAGAAAGAGGAAAGAAGATTATTTCTTTGTGAGAAGAACAACTCTACTAGGCTTGAATTCATCTTTTAGATTATAACCCGTATGCTCAGATAATTTTTTCGCAAATTCTACCACATCTTCATGAAAAGGCATAGAATCTAGAGGTAACCTTTTTTGTGATTCACCGACCCACATATATCCCTTCGGCTCAACAAAGTCTGGTCTTGCTTTCAAAATTAATTTAGCATATTTTTCAGGGTTCTTCATGTTTAATCCTTTCACGAGTGTGACTCTGATAACAGTCTTGCAATCGAAATTGTTCATTAGTTCCAAACTATCGTTCAATTTTTTCCATCCCTCCGAGATCAAGGGGTTGTGAATTCTTTGATAAGTTTCTTTATCAGGAGCACATAAACTAATATAGAGTTGAGTAGGTTCTTCTTTCAGATTCTCAAGTCTATCTGGTCTTGTTCCGTTCGTTACAAGAAAAGTCGTCATATCGCGACTGTGAGCTTCTTTTATCAAATCAGATAAGTTTTCATACAGAGTTGGTTCCCCTGCAAGACTTATAGCCATGTTAGTCGGGTTCTGAGCCTCTTCCCACTTCTTTCTATCCACTTTAAGGTTTCCTTTGAAGCCTGTTAGTAATAATCTTTGGGCATTTATGAAACCATCTATCATCTCACTAGGTTCGTCTATATTGAAACCTTTCATATCACTTCCGAGAGTTGCGGAATGAGATCTCCAACAAAATTCACACCTATGCGTACACCAAAAAAGAGCAGGAGTACATTGAAGGCATCTATGACTTTCAATTCCATACCACTTCTGTTTGAAACAAACCCGTCCATGTCTCAGACTTTCTCTGGTCCATCTGCATATCTTCACGGCCGAATGTTGATTCTTCCCAACAATTCGATAACCCTGTTTATAATATTTCTTCATGAATTTCTCTGGAATTTTCTTTATCGTTTCAGGCATAATTTAAATCATACAAAAATCAAATTATAAATAATGATCAGGAAAGAATTTTTCAAAATAACCCGAAATAAAGTTCTAATTACCATTTTCGTAATTTTGTTATTCATCATCAACATTTTAACTGGTGTTTTCGGTGGTCCACACTTCAACTTAATTATAATTTTTCCACTCGTTCTTTTTACGATACCAGCAATCTACATTAAAGGAATAATTGCATTTTTCAGTCTAATCATAGGTTTAATAGTTGAAATTATTTATCTGTACTCTATCTCCTGTTTTACGAATTCTGTTTACGGAAAATGTTTCAAAAAATCACAAAAAAAATGAAGTATCATTATTTCAGTACGCCAACCTCAATACTTTGACTCTCAGAAATACAATCTGACTCGACCAAAACATTTATGTTGTATTTTCCTTCTGCTTCCAAATTCGGACTCAGATATAAAAATAAGGTCTTTGCTTCTTCTGACTTGAGACTGAAAGAAACAGGTTTTATTATTGCCCAGTCAGGTCCTTCCAAAGAAACTTCATACTTGTCACTGAAACCACCAGAATTAATCGCTCTAAATTTTACTAATCTTCCCTTTCCAACTTCGGTATCTACTTCATACTCATCCGGAACCAAGAACAGAGAGTAACCAGCACAATCCCCTCCGATTATGAATCTTGTATATTCCAGAACCAAACCAGAAATAACGATAAGAATCGCTATGAGAGTGAACAAGAAAGCCAAGAAATTGTTGAATTTCATCCAAACCCCTCAAAATATTTGCAATAAAACGAAGATTAGATTCAATATCCCAATTATAAGACCAGTCATAACTATGAAGAACCCTAACCTCGACTTAACCTTTGCCTCAACGGCAACAGCCAAGAAGACGAAAAAACTGGCTATAAGTAGAAGGTTTCCTATCAAAAGAATTCACCTCATGACTACCAAGTAGATCGCGATAAGGATGATAATAACGACTATTATAGCGATTAACAAGGACCTTAAAGCTTTATTTCCCATGATACTCTCAAAGATTCCAATAATTTCAGCAGTTGGTATTTCAGAAACGGTGGTTGTTGTCGTTTCGATGATAGGAATAGTGACTTCTGAAACGAGTATCCTCAGACCTACCACATCTTCACTATTTTTAGATTTTGCTGTTAAGGTAGTGTTGAATACACCTTTCATACCAAACTCTGGGCTGTAGTAAACATAAACTTCTTCTGACCCATTTGATTTCAAAGTTATGCTTGGTGGCTTGATCGAAACCCAATCGACATTGGAAAGCATGTCATAAGTATCTTCTCTTGTTCCAAGATTTATTACTTTAACCGTTACCAATTTTCCCTTACCAGGTTCTATTTTCAATTGTTCTTCTTCCATAATTAATTCAACATCATAGCACTTGACGACTAAAAATTCTATCGTTCCCTCTGAACTCACATAATCCGATTCAACAAGAAAATTCATATAATATGTACCTGGTTGATCCTTCAAGAACAACATTTTTAGCGTTGAAGACTCATCCGAGTTGAGTTCTACTGTTTCAGTAATGTTTAATCTTTCTATTTCTAGAGCATAACTATCTTTTTTCAACCCGGTATTCTCAACAGTTATCTCGAATTGGACAGGTTCGTTGACACAAGTTTCTACTTCTTCTGGATACAAGACGCTGACTTCGTAACAATCCATTATCTTTATTAGAATAGAATCTTTAGAAGTAGCATAACTGTTGGTAGATTTAGCTTCTAACTCCAGGACGTAGTCACCTATCACCACATCGATTGGGTTTATCTCGATAGTAATTTCTTTTTCTTCATCCACTCCTAGAACATAACTTTCTTCCCTCAAACTAACGAAATCAGAAGCATTACCAGAAATTTCAAAAACTAAATCCTCAACACTAGCACCAGTGTTTTTTATCGTAGCTTCAGTCTCGGAAGTTTCTTGGAGACAAGTCTTCACTTCTCTGGGTAACGAAATCTCTATCTTATGATCTGTTACAACTTCTAGAGTGAAAGAGTCTGTGTCGTTTGATTGGTCTGTTACTAAGACAGATGCTTCAAAAGTACCAACTTCCCCGAAACAATAAGGAGTAACGAACAAATAAACTTTATCACCATCTTCTGGTTCTAGGGTAACAGAATCTTCACTCAAAGTATACCAATCTTCAGGTAATCCTTCTACCGAAACGGAAAAAGTATCCTCTTTCTCACCAAGGTTAATGATATTTATATCAAATGTTGCGACACCACAGGGATTAGCAGTTGCTTCTTTTGGGTATATAGAGACTGAAACGTCATATTCCTTAGCACAAGAAGCAGAAATAAGGAGAAGGAACCCCAAGAACACGAATAATGCTAGCTTTGTTTTCATCACCATCAGAATATATCTTTGGTATGAAAAGATTTAATCCTTTAGGGAAAAGATTTATAATATTAACGGTATTAGAATAGAAAATATGCCTCGGTGGCTCAGCCCGGTAGAGCGGCTGGCTTGTATTGGTCATATGATTGAATGATTACAGGTGACCAGCATGTCGGGGGTTCAAATCCCTCCCGAGGCTTGAGTTAGAAAAAATCAGATAGATTTTTGTTCTTGGGAGAGAAAATTAGACTATGAAAGTTAAAATGATTAAGAAAAGTGAAGAAGAAGATCAGGAAGAAAAGGAAGAAGAAGTTGGAGCTGGTTCAGACCAATATTACATTGGCTAGTGGTTGGATAAGAATCAGATAGATTTTTGTTCTACTAAGAGAAAGTTTAATTGTAATTGGTTTCTTGCTTCTCTTATATGAACTTATAAAGCTACTTACCGTATATTTATTAGAAGAGTTAAAAAATATTAGATTTTCCCGGGAAATTAAGAAATTTGAATTGTAAGGATTCATTCTTACTTCTCCTAAAGAAATCTTTTAACCTGTTTAGCTCCTCATAGAGGTGTTAAAAATGACTGAATTAAATGAAATAGACGAAAATGGTAAATGTAGAAAATGTGGTAGTAGAAGTAAAACGTATTCTACAGAACAAAAAACTGATAACTGGGTTTGGAAAAAGGTGTGTGAATCCTGTAATAATGTCTTGGAAAAACAAATCTTACGATTATCCTGACCCCACCAGACAATTATAATAGTAGGAGATGGTTATGTCAAACAAATCAATTCGCTGTGCTTATTGTGGTCAGATGACAAAGGAAGAACACTGCGGTTATTATAGAGGAATGAATGTCCATAACATCCCTACTTGCAATTGTTTAGAAGAAGCTAAGAAAATAAAATCCCTAGAAGAATTCGATAGAAAAAAATGGTTCATCCATTCAGACAAAAGAATCAGATAATTTTTTGTTCTTTTTAGAAGGCTTAAATACTTATCTATTCCATATAAATTAAATTCAAAAGTACAAAACCGTGACAAATAGCGTTGGTTTATTATACTAATTCTATTGTTTTTGTGACTTTTAGAAAACAAGAGATGATATTATGAAATTCGAGAATATGAATATTGAAGAGAGTATATTAGGTTCATTGAATTATATCGGTTTTGACCAACCGACAAGAATTCAGTCTGAAACTATACCTATAATTAAACAGGGTTATGACGTTATCGGTCAGTCTGAGACAGGTTCAGGCAAGACAGCAGCTTTCGGTATACCATTGGTAGAGAAAGTTGTCAAGGGTAATAGAATCCAAGCATTAGTTCTAGCCCCCACGAGGGAATTGGCACTGCAGATAGCAACTGATCTAAAGAACTTTTCACGTTTTAAAGACCTTTACATACAGACAGTATACGGAGGAGTTTCTTTCGGGCCTCAGATCAATGGTCTTAGACGAGCCGAGATTGTTGTCGGAACACCGGGGAGAATCTTAGATCATATGCAAAGAGGGAACATGGACTTGAGTAACCTGAAGATATTTGTTCTTGATGAAGCAGACAGGATGATAGACATGGGTTTCATTGACGACATAGCAAAAATTGAAAGGAATATACCGAAAAACAGGCAGACATTACTGTTCAGCGCGACTATGCCAGACAGTTTATTAAGAATCAGAGAAAGGTTTACAAGAAATGCAAAGAAAATCAAGACAAAAACCAAAGTGGAAGAAAATATTTTAAAACAATATTATTGTGACATTGATTATAAAAGAAAGTTCTCATTGTTAGTCCACTTGATCGAACAAGAGAAACCCAACCTTGCAATCATTTTTTGCAGAACCCGAAGAGATTCAGATCTCGTTGCTAGAAACCTTCAGGATAACAATATAAATGCCACAGTTTTACACGGTGGTTTATCACAACAACGAAGAGAAAAAGTGATGGAAAACTTTCATAAGGGAATAACAAGATTTCTAGTCGCGACAGATGTGGCTGGTAGAGGGTTAGACATAAAAAATGTTACTCACATTTTCAACTACAACATACCAAAGAACGCAGAAGACTATACTAACAGGATAGGAAGGACGGCAAGAGCAGGACAATCAGGAAAGGCTATATCGCTTTTGATCAAAGATGACCACGATTCATTCAGAAGGATAATAAGAAATTTTTCCTACGATATAAAAAAGATGGAAGTTTCAGATTTCAGAATCTTACCGTTCAACAAATACCAATCTAATAGAAACAGGAATTTTAAAACCAGAAGATTCTTCAGAAGAAAGTTCAGATAAGTGCTAACTTAAAATTTGTGGTTCATCTAAATTGTTCCTTTTCAAGGGATTAGGATAAGAGAAATTAGATAGATTTTTGTTCTGTTCTTGGTTCCAGAAAAAATTAATTCAAATGAGAAACAACTTTATCGATTGACTTTTTCAACCAATAAGTATAGCTATCAGGATTTTTTCGTATATCTTTTTTCAATTCTTCTATACTAATCCACTTCCATTCACCCACTTCTTCTGGATTTGGATTAGGTTTACCATCAAAATTTCCTATAAAAACATGATCATATTCATGCTCAAAAAAATTGTCATCAAATTTCACCTTATAAGTAAAACTAAAGATTTCTTTAAGTTCGCAATCAAAACCCATCTCCTCTTTTAATCTCCTATGCACCGCTTTTTCTACAGATTCTCCGGGCCTAGGATGACTACAACAAGTATTTGACCACATACCCCCACAATGATATTTTGATTTTGCTCTTTTCTGGAGAAGCAATTCGCCATTTGAATTAAAAACAAATATAGAGAACGCTCTATGCAGTTTTCCCTCTTGGTGTGTTTTTATTTTTTCCCCGATTCCAACTTCTTTATCGTTTTTATCAACAAGTATAACTTCAGACATAGAATAACCTTTATTTAGGTTTATTAATAGAAAAATTAATTTAAATGTTTTGAAACTTGTTTATTTTAGGTGGGTTTATGGGTAGGGGATCTGGTTTCGGAAAGGTTATTTTATTCAATGAACATTTCGTTGTACATGGTATTCCGGGAATTGTCTCAGCTATGGACTCAACAGCTGATGCTGAAGTGAGAAAAATCGATGAAGGAGGAATCATCGTAAGAGATGAAAGGAAAGGTGCAAGAGGTTACACTGAAAAGAAAAAAATTCAACAAAAAGAATCCATCGATAGAATGCTCCGAGTAATGGGAATCCCCAAAGGCGTTTCTTTGGATATTTGGTTAGGTGGAAACCTCCCAGGTTTTAGTGGCATAGGAGCTTCAGCAGCAAGTAGTGTTGCGATTGCTAGAGCCATGGTAGAAGAATTTGGAATGAACTTTTCAGATGAGAGAATTAATGAAATCTCTTATGAGGCCGAGAAAGCTTATGCAGGGACTCCATCTGGAATCGATAATACTGCAGCTACTTTTGGCGGTTTGATATGGTTCAAGAAAAATTTAGAGGACGGTCCAAACACAATCGAGAGATTGAACATAAATAAATCAGTTGAGATTCTTTTGGCAAATACAGGTGTTGTTGCTGACACAAAAGAAATGGTTCTTGGGGTTGCTGAAAGAAAGAAAAAATACCCTGAAAAATATGATCCATTATTCAAACAGTCAGAAAAGTTAGTTTTCAAGGCTAGAAAGGCCTTAGAACGATTTGACCTGAAAAGAGTTGGAGAGTTGATGAATGAAAGTCACAGTTTACTACAAGGCATAGAAGTTTCTTGTAAAGAATTGGATTATCTAGTAAAATTAGCTAGAGATCATGGGGCCTTTGGAGCTAAAATGACTGGTGGGGGTGGTGGGGGTTGCATAGTAGCAATGACACCAGGAAAGGAATTACAAGAAACAGTAGCGAGTGCAATAGAAAAAGAAGGATTCAAAATTCTAAGAACGAAGATTGGAGTTAAATTGAAAGGGAGATAAAACATATGAAAGTAGTTATAGCAATAACAGGTGCGTCTGGTTCGATCGTTGGTTTGAGGTTGATAGAAGAACTAAAAAAAAGAAAGATAGAAGTTATCACGTTGATTTCTAAAATAGGAAAAAAAGTTTTGGAGTTTGAAACCAAAAAACAGTTTAAACCAGATTATGATGTAGATGACTTTTTTGCCCCGATAGCCAGCAGTTCACAAAAAATAGACGCACTTATTATCTGTCCCTGTTCAATGAAAACACTTTCAGCGATTGCGAATGGTTATGCAAATAACTTGATAGTAAGAGTTGCCGACAATTGTCTGAAGATGAAGAGAAAACTCATATTATGCACAAGAGAAACACCTATCAATTTGATTCACATAGAGAACATGAAGAAAGTAACTCTAGCCGGTGGAATAATAATGCCTTTGGACGCAGCTTATTATTTCGAACCCAAAGCTGTTGAAGACGTGACTAATTTTTTTGTCGGTAAAGTTTTAGATCTATTGGATATAGAGCATAACTTATATAAGAGGTGGAAAGGATGAGTCTCAGAAGTTTTATAGAACAACTCGACAGGGAAGGTGAACTAACAAGAATAAAGAAAGAGGTTTCTACTGCGTATGAAATGGCTGGTATCATGGCGGCCATGAATGAAAAACCTGTGTTTTTTGAGAATGTTAAAGAGTCGGATGTACCAGTTGTTGGTGGTCTCGTGTCATCGACGGATTTGATTGCTAAGGCATTGGATGTGGAAAAAAATAAAGTAATACAAAAATTATATGAGGCAATGAGCAGTCCTGTTAAACCAAAAATCGTCAACAAAGGAGAATGTCAAGAAGTCGTGGAAAAAAATGTGGATTTAACAAAACTCCCGATAATGAGATACACAGAAAAAGATGGAGGTAAATACATACCTTCTGCCATTGCTATAATTAAAGATCCTGATTTAGGCAGGAATACGTGCTTCCATCGTCTAATGTTGATAGATAAGAATAGGTTCGTTGCAAGGATTGTTGAGAACAGAGGAACCGATACTGCACTCAAAAAAACTGATGGGGAATTGGATATCGCCTTTTGTATTGGTAATTCCACATCAGTATTACTAGCTGCGGCAACTTCTTTAGCTCCAGGAGTTGATGAGTTAGGAATGGCCAATTCACTGAAAAAACTAGAGTTGGTTAAATGTAAAACCATTGACGTTGAAGTTCCCAAAGATTGCGAAATAGTTTTGGAGGGTAGAATAACTAAAGAAATGACGTCAGAAGGGCCGTTCCTGGACTTAACGGGAATAGTAGATAAAATGAGACAACAACCCATTATCGAGATTAAATGCATAACACACAGAAAGAACCCCATTTATCAGACTATACTTGCCGGGAAGAATGAACATAAATTTTTGATGGGATTACCAAGAACACCAACTATCTTTAACGAAGTAAATAAAGTGTGCGAATGCAAAGATGTTTACATAACACCTGGTGGCTGCAGTTGGCTTCATGCTGTCGTGCAAATAAAAAAGAAGAATCCTGATGATGGGAAAAAGGCGATAGAAGCCGCTTTCAGAGGTCATAAATCCTTGAAACACTGTGTTGTCGTGGACGAGGATATAAACATATATGATCCACATGATGTTGAATGGGCCATTGCTACTAGGTTCCAAGCAAATAAAAATACCATAATGTTGTCCAATCAGCCAGGTTCATCCCTCGATCCTTCTGGAGATTTAAGTGAAGGAAAAAAAGCAATTACGTGTAAGATGGGTTTGGACGCGACAATTCCTGAAACAGGAACTGGTAAGGGATTTGAAAAGGAAAGTTATAGAAAAGTTAATTTGAATAATTATTTGGGATAACATGTATCTAACAAAAGAAGAAGAAAGAATGTTGGATGGGGAATACGGAAACGCAGTAAAAAAATCCATGGAAATATTGTCAGCATTGGGAGACATTTACGGTGCTGAGAAACTGATAAAAATTGGATCAGTTCAAATAGCAGGCGTTTCTTACCATAATCTGGGAGATGCTGGGCTGGAATTCCTAGACGAACTAGCAAAAGATGGTAGAGTCAGGGTTATCACTACATTGAATCCTGCAGGAATGGATTTGGAGAATTGGAGAAACCTTGGGATATCAGAAGAGTTTGCGAAAAAACAGAACCTCGTAATAGAAGCCTTCAGAAAAATGGGTATAATAGTTTCCTGTACTTGCACACCTTATCTAATAGGTAACTTACCAATATACGGAGAACACGTTGCATGGGCCGAATCTTCTGCAGTCACGTTTGCCAATTCTGTGATTGGAGCGATGACTAACAGAGAGGGTGGGCCTTCAGCCTTAGCCGCTGCTTTTGTTGGCAAAACTCCAATGTACGGTTTTCATCTAGAAGGAAACAGAATACCAGATATACACGTTGAAGTTGATACAGAATTAAAAAAATTCTCTGATTGGGGAGCTCTTGGATACTGTATCGGAAAGAATGCAAGCAACAAAATACCTTACATAACAGGTATAAAAGATGCTGGGCTTGACGAGTTAAAATCGTTCTGTGCTTCAGTCGTGACTTATGGCTCAAAACCATTGTTCTACATCAAAGGAATGACTCCAGGTTCTGAAAGGCATAAAAAACCAAAAGAAAAAATTACTATTACCAAAGAAGATATAAAAAAATCTTACGATGAGATTAATGATGATGTGGATGAAATAGAATTTGTATGTATAGGCTGTCCTCATTCTTCGATCAAAGAGATTTCACAAATCTCTGAATTGTTGAAAGACAAGAAAATATCTCCGAAGGTCGAGTTCTGGGTTGCAACTTCAAGGCCTGTCAAACTCTTGTCTGATGTAAGAGGTTATACAAAGATAATAGAAGATGCTGGCGGAAAGTTTGCTTG
>Ga0209636_10000906_pt1 | contig 29420 bp, 24 predicted proteins | sample DeeMarSWOR152_54_FD_187464 | JGI IMG/M metagenome (GOLD analysis project Ga0209636, IMG submission 187464) | Marine sediment microbial communities from White Oak River estuary, North Carolina - WOR-1-52-54 (SPAdes) (version 2) | ecosystem: Environmental > Aquatic > Marine > Intertidal zone >...
AAGGTTCATTAAATTCCGAAAACCAACTGGGATAACAATCTGCTTTATGTATCTCCCGAAATAAGCTGAGGTTTCACTCATTATAACTTGAAAAGGTTCTTTCGGCACCCATCCTACTGCTAATTGAATTTCCTTACCATCAATATCGAAAGCGCCATAAAGGCGACAATCGGTTCTTTTCCAAGGATCTTGATCTAGAATGTATGTTTCAACATCAGGATTTAGTTCTACTTCGATAGTGATCTGCTTTTCAGCACCAGCTTTAATAATTTCATCTATTGATTCAATGGAAACCTTTTTAATACCTTTTAACAGTGTCAAGTTACCTTTAATTGCAAGAGGTCTATTATATTCGTTAAATATCCTCAGTTCGGCTGTTGTTAAATCAATACCAAAAAATACTTCATGTAGATTGGGAACTAGTTGTACAGAAAGTTCTTCCCCATTAACAACATGTGAAAACCCTGAGATCTCCTTTGCATGACGATCAACATATACTGTTAAAGAATTTTGGCTATCTTGAATGAAATGATAAAAATAGGATTTCATACCAAATTTTTTAAATTCGTCTGCTTTTTGGGTTACAGTGAGTTCCCGTGACTCATACCAATCATTTTGACTAAAAAATGGTCTAAAAAAAGCTGTGTTTAAAATCGCAGGTATATAATTCTCCATCAACACAGATGTCTTAGGACACCACATGAAACCTGTCTTTTTATAAACAGGAACTGCCCGTAGATTTCCAGGCCAAGTATGTAAATCTAACCGTCGTTTACCATGTTTCGCTGCAGTTTCAACGGCCTTTAGGAGCAATCCTTTTCCAAAACCCCGTTTTTGTTGAGAAGGGCGAACACCTAACAGCTCAGCATACATTGTATCTTCATCAGTCCAATGATTGTCAACGGAACAATATCCCTGAATAGTTCCCCCTTCATCAACGACCATTCGTCTTGTTAACTTTATTGCAAACCACTCTTTGAGTATTCTGTCAGCTGTAAATTTGGTTTGTCCAAAACCCCCACCCCAACTATCATCATCAGACCATTCGTTCACACAATCAGCAAGGCGTCCAGTATCTTCTATAGTAGCTTCTAACTCCCGAATTAGCTTCATTTGGGGAGTGTTAGGGTAACGAATTTTCATATTATCGTCCTGTTCACATGTACCTAAATGATGATCTTTTGAATGAAGATTTTTGGTCATCTTGTGTACCTCTGATGACACTATCTGATATTAACGATAGAATAATGTCATTATTACTTTTAAGGAGAATCAAACTTAAGAATGCAGATACTGGCAATTTTAATTAATTATTTAATGCGAATTAATGAATGGAAAAACACAAATACAGGTAGAACAGAAGTAATTAACTAGTGTTTCAATTCTGTTGATAGGTGAACTTATTTTTGACTGGAAGGAAGCATTTCTTTATTATGTGCCCCCCTTTTGAAATTACAGGGGAAAAACAATTGATTGTCACGAAAAGAGGATATTTTGAAATTTCTCACAACAAAATCCAATACAAAATCACAAACATGACAACAGATTTCTTGGTGCTACAACCGCAGGAGGGGATTGGGATGATGACTGAATTACCACCATATGCCAATATTGACGCGTTTCGATTATTTCATCTGCTTTCTGAGGGGATGACTGAAATTTGCTTTTCGCTCACAGGAAAAAGAAAGGAAGATCTGTTACTGGATTTTATTTTCGGGGAAATCCTACCTTTCACGATGAGACAATATGATTCGGGCTTTTATCAGCTGAAATTGCTTCCAGATTCTATATATCAAGAATTTTATAGAATGTTGTTTACTATTGAAGAAACCATGACAACAACGATATCAACATTTGATGAGAACGTATTCATTCCATTTAAGCGAAAATTCATTTCTACAATCCACAATCGAACCGAGAAAGAAGAAGTAAGTACTACAATTGGCACTTTTTCCCGAGATTTTCCCAGATTCTTCAGACTTCATAAAGATCTGTTAACAATCCTTCTTTCACAAGCCCGACAAGTTTCTGACCATCAACATTTATCATTTCACATTTTTGCTCCAATACTGCGAAAAATACGTATGCTTAATGCAATGAAGGAATATTTCTACATTGAAGGACGAAAAAAACACATTGAACTAAAAATAACACCAATGAGAGTGGATTCAACAGAAATTGTTGAAAAAATCTCTCCATTAGTCGAAATAAAATGAAAACTTGCCTAAGAACTTGCTAATGGAGCTAAAAACTACGTTTGATAAAGATAGACTTTAAGAATTTCAAATAATTTATCTAAAGATTTGTATGGACTATGCAATGTTGAAAGATAAGAAATCCCGAATTTTGACTGGGGAAAAGTAATTTTAAATTCATCCATGGTGGGAGCGAAATTTGCTAAAAAGTCAACTGCTCGTTCCTTGATTGCAGGGGACATTGTAAATGGTTTCTCAGAGGTTGGGGGTAAGAAAAGATCCACCTTATTTACGACAAAATGAAAAATGTATTTCGTAAATGTTGCCTTTCTATCAGCTTTCTCAGGCCTTAAATCAAGTGAATCTAGGAAATAATTATAGGAATCCTCCATTGCTACACGTTGCACCTCAACAGATTGATCAGGATCAAGTAAGAAGAGCATACCATCCGTTTTGTACTTTCGCATTGCCTCCCGCCATTTCCGTCGAAGTTTATAGTCGCCTGGATTGTCAATTGCAATGATTCGATATTTTCTATGTGCTTCGGGTGAGTACCAAGGATAATCCTCTGAACTTTTTAATTTTATCTTTTTTTCTTCAACGTTAATCTCAAGAGTTTTCTTACTTACGATTTTCTTAACATCTGTTCCTTTCATCCGGTTAATTAAGGTTGTTTTACCCACCCCTGTATTCCCTAACACTGTTACACGAATATCGCGTACAAACACATTTCAACCTCTTGTTGAGTCATTACTCTTGAGGGTTATTCTCTGTTTCGTATTGCAAAAAATAATTGATCATTTAAAAACTGATTCCTTTTGTCAATGATTAATAGAATTCGAAGTGCGTTCAAACTCTTTTTGGCTAGTGAAGGTTCTTAATTAAAGGAAAAATACTTTTGATATTTGGAGTTTTTTTAAACTAATTTACATTGCCAATAAGCTTTAATTTATGAATGAGAAATATAATACTGCAATATCAAGAAAGATGTTTATATCGTGTTGGAGAGATGGATCCTGCCAGAATTTCAACTAAAATCTCCTTATCAGCCGCGTGGTGACCAAGTAACGGCAATCACGCAATTAGTTCAAGGAATAAGAAATGGAAAGAGATTCCAAACTCTTTTAGGTGTTACTGGGAGTGGGAAAACTTTTACGGTCGCTAATGTCATTGAACAAGCACAAAAACCAACTCTAGTAATCTCTCACAACAAGACCTTAGCAGCCCAATTATATCAAGAATTTTCTGAGTATTTCCCTCACAATGCTGTGGAATATTTTGTGTCTTTTTACGATTATTACCAACCTGAAGCATATCTACCAACAACTGACCGATATATTGAGAAGGATTTTAGTATCAATGATGAGATAGAGAAGATGAGGGCTTCAACCACGAGGAGTCTCCTCGAACGTGATGATGTAATTGTGGTTGCAAGTGTTAGTTGTATTTACGGTCTTGGGTCACCTGATTCCTATAAAGACTTGAGTCTTTTTGTTGAACGTGGCATGATTACCTCTAAAGAGGAAATCCTATCCAGACTAATCGATATTCAGTATGAACGCGATCAAGTGGATTTATCACGAGGAAAAATCAGGTCACGAGGGGACACGATAGATATTTGGCCAATATATGAGGAAAACAAAGCTATTCGAATTGAACTATTTGGAGATGAAATTGACCGTATAACTTATATTCACCCTATTTCGGGTAAAACTCAGCTTTATCTCGATCGTACAATCGTTTTTCCAGCAAAACATTATGTTCGACCCAAAGATGAGCTTAAAGCGGCACTTAATGGAATTCGAAAAGAGTTAAGAATACGACTCAAAGAGTTAAAACAAAAAAGCAAGATAGTTGAAGCACATAGACTCCAACAACGAACACTGTATGATTTAGAGTTGTTGGAAGAAACTGGTTATTGTCCTGGGATAGAGAACTATTCTCGATACTTTGATAACCGCGAAGAAGGAGAACCACCTTCGTCATTACTGGAATTCTTTCCTAAGGATTATCTCCTTATCATTGATGAATCCCATATGACTATTCCCCAGATTGCAGGAATGAGAGAAGGTGATCGTTCTCGGAAAAAAAACCTGATAGATTATGGATTTCGGCTTCCATCAGCTTATGACCACCGCCCCCTTACTTTCGAGGAATTTGAAATTCGGATGGGACAGACCTTATTTGTCAGTGCAACACCTGGTTCCTATGCTCGAAGAAAAAGTGGAAGAGGAGGCATAGTAGAGCAAATAATTAGGCCTACAGGATTAATTGACCCAGAGATAGAAGTAAAGATTAAATTAGAAAATCCGATTGATGACTTAGTAGAAGAAATTCGTCGTACTACAGAACGAGAGGAAAGAACATTAATCACTACTTTGACCAAACGAATGGCTGAGAATCTTGCTGACTATCTTGATGAAATAGGCGTACGTTCACGTTATTTACATTCAGAGATCAAAACTTTGGAACGAACGGATATCTTACGATCTCTAAGACTTGGAGAGTTTGATGTTCTAGTGGGAATTAATCTTCTAAGAGAAGGACTCGATTTACCTGAAGTCTCTTTGGTTGCCATTCTAGATGCAGATAAGCAAGGTTTTCTCAGAAATGAACGATCACTTATACAAACTATTGGCCGTGCGGCTCGAAACGTCAATGGGCGGGTAGTCTTCTATGCAGACAAAATATCGGAATCCATGGCAATGGCTATAGCTGAAACAAAAAGACGTCGGCACAAACAATTGGAATACAACGAGAAAATGGAGATAATACCCCAGACAATTATCAAAGAAATACGTAGTCCTCTTGTTGAGCTACGGACATCATTTACAGATATTAAACAGAAAAGAATCTCTGCAGAAGATCTACCAGAGTATATTGAAGCACTTAAACAGGAAATGCAGCTAGCTGCGAAAAATCTTGAATTTGAAAAGGCTGCAGAAATACGAGATATTATTATTGAATTAGAAAAACCTACAACAAAGAGAAAACCAAAAATAATTGACAGAAAAAAGTAATCATATTTGATTGTTTAATTAACCCTGTTCTAGACAGATAGTTTGATTAAATGGAGATTACTTTCCTATTTTAATGGTCTCAGTAAATGCTAGGAAAAGGAGAAAATACCCAACATCTAACAATGAATAGGTCGGCCTAAAGCACATAATACTGCTTCTTTGATCGTTTCATAATATACAGGATGCGAGTGTTCAACTTTAATTAAATCTGCTGCTTTCATTCGATTACCTACTGCTAAGGCCCCTTCTGCAATTAACTCAGTCGCATTGGGACCGATAATATGGATACCTATTATTTCTGTACTTTCATTAAGAATTACCTTAACAAATCCACGATTCTGCCCTGAAATAATAGCCCGTCCATTTCCCTGAAAAGGAAATTTACCGACCAAGATTTCACCATACTTGTTTCTCGCTTTTTCCTCAGTCAATCCCACAGATGCTACCTCTGGATTTGTGAATATAGTTGTAGGGATGGCATGATAATTCATTTCAGCTTCATAGCCAAGTGCATTTTCAACAGCTACTTCTCCTTCATGCGAAGCCGTGTAAGCTAGCATTGGTGATGGCACTCCTTGAACCACATCGCCAGCAGCATACACACCAGGTATGTTTGTCTCCATCTTGTTGTTGACAATAATTCCTCGATCATGTTCGACTCCTATCATATCAAGATTCAAACGACTTATCTCTGGAGCTCGTCCAATCGAAACTAAGACATAATCAGCCTCAATATTGTGTTCTTTATTTTCAGAATCTATAAAAGTTACTCTTTTTCTGCCAATGGGAGTGTCTGAAATGCGAGTGACGCGGGAACTGGTATGAACTTTGATTCCAGATCGTTTAAAGGAAGCTTCAAGTTCTGCACCGAGATCAGGATCTTCCATTGGGATTAAACGTGGAAGCATTTCCACAATAGTGACATCTGTTTCCTCAAAGCATCTAAAAACACATGCAAACTCCCCACCAATCGCACCTCCGCCAATAACAATCAAGCTTTTAGGAATTTGATGGAGTTCAAGTAATTCTTTACTTGTTAGGACTTTCACACCATCAATTCCTGGAATAGGAACAAAAAAAGGTTTACTCCCTGTAGCGATGATAACTTTTTTGGAGGAAACACGGTATTTCCTGTCAATTGCTGTTACAGAGATTGTATAAGGATCAATGAATCTTCCTTCTCCACTTAACACACGAACATCAGCATTCTTCAGTAGATAATCGACGCCTTTTACAAGACGACGGACAATCATATTTTTTCTCTTCTGAATACGAAAAAAATCAACACCAAGATACTCAGACTTCAACCCAAATCGTTCCATTTCTCTTAGCGCTTTACATCGTTTCGCGGACTCAACGAACACTTTTGTGGGAATACAACCACGATTAAGGCAAGTACCTCCGACCTGACCCTTTTCGATCAATACAACGCCATTTGCTTGTAATTGAGCTGCTCTAATAGCCGCCACATAACCTGCTGGTCCACCCCCAAGAATGGCAATCTCGCTATGAATGATTTCTTCCATTTGAAAACAACTCTGAATTGAATGATATTCAAAATAAAATGTTATTATTCATTTATATCAATTCTTTAACTACAATGTATTGCTAACGTCAAATATGATATTTTTGCTTAAAAATTGGTTGAAGAGATCCAACTGCGGAAATATTTTCCTTTAGACTGAATTTAACGCTTATATTTTATTAATTGCTAATGAAATATGATTCAGTGTAGAATTGTCTTTATAAAAATAAGGTATATTATTTAAATCAGTCATATTTCCTACTGAAATTGCATAAATCGACCGAAATTTGTGGAAAATCAAATAAAAATATTTTTATGGGTAGTTTGATAATGGTACTCCATCCTGTGCAACTGATTGGTCTAATCATCTTCATTGGAACCTACATTCTGATTTCTACTGAGAAATTACATAGGCCAATTTCTGCTCTCTTAGGAGCCAGTATCATTTCTATCTTGCTGATTGTTTCACAGTGGGAATATGATGGACATGTAACAACTTTTCACACCATTGTTTCACGAGTGGAATGGAATACTCTTCTTTTCATCACTGCTATGATGATTATTACAATTATTTCAAGTAGATCGGGTCTTTTCCAATATATCAGCATTATCATCGTCCGATTTACACAAGGCAGCCCAAAAACGTTATTATTCTCATTATCATTATTAACATTCATTATTAGCTTCGTTTTTGATGTCATCACTACAATGCTAATTATCGCACCTCTCACAGTGGAAATCTACAAAATTCTAGAGTATGATTTTAGACCAACGCTCATTGTAGAAGCAATTACAGCTAATTTCGCATCAATTCCCTCATTGGTTGGGAGTATTCCAAACATTGTCTTAGCAGATAAGAGTGGCGCAACATTTATTGACTTCGTACTAGTAATGGGGCCCCTTAGTCTTATCTTACTTGTAACTGCTCTACCCATTTACTATCTCACGGCAAGATCCACATTTGTAGCCCCTCCATCGTCATTGGTCAAGGAAATCTTCCTATTAGATCCATATATCCTTGTAGAAGATAAACGAACGTTCTATGTTTCAATCATTGGACTAATCGTGTTAGTAATGGGATTCATCTTTGGTAGTGTTGTGAACTTAAAAGCAGCTGAAATTGCCCTATTAATAGCTGCAGGACTGTTACTCTTTTCAGGAATGCATCCTAAAGAAATTTTTCGAGACGTTGAATGGATCTCAGTCTATTTCATTATAGGACTGTTTCTTCTTGTTGGATCGATTGAAATTTTGGGATTACTGGAGCTCCTTGGCGAGCTCTTAACCCCCTTCTTGGAGCAGCCTTTAATCATCTCTCTACCTTTTATCTCATTTGGAATTGGGTTTATTTCAGCAGTTGTAGACAATATTCCCATTTCAGCTGCATTAGCTCCAGTTTTTTTTGATTTACAATCTGCAGGTGTTGTTGGTCCAATTCAATGGTGGACATTAGTCATAGCTGTAAATCTGGGTGGGTATATTCTCCCGATTGGAAGTCCTGCAAATATTCTGGCAATAAATTTATCTAATCAAGAAGGATCAACGATTACATTCGTGCAATTTTTAAAAGTCGGTGCAGTATTAGGATTACTCCATCTTTTTATAGGTACGATTTATTTAATCATACTTTCCACATTGGGCTTTCTATAATATTCCATCGCTCATCTACAAGGTTTTAGGTGTCTTTCTTCTTTCTTGCTCTTAATATCTAGTAGTAAACCCAGCTTGAGATTGATTTTAGGTCTTTTTGGGGTTGTTTTATTGGAGTGAATGAAATGATTATGAAAGATAAATGAATATTGTAAAAATGACTTTATTACTTACAAATGGAATGGGGTTTGGTAGGGCAAACTCTGTTATTAAATTGTCAACTCAAATCATATGCACGTACAAACCCAGACATATCATTCATTTTTTCTCCTTTTTAACTTACTTTGAGGTTCTTAATAGTCTCACAATTAATGGTTCACCTTTCAATGCCTTTAAACTTCGCCCTAGGGAATATAAGTTCAAGTACACACAAAATCTGATAAGATTGCCCTTAATCATTATATTAGGATTGGAAATCAGTTAAATAATTCACTAAAATAAAATCATACTAGTTTTAACTAAGACTTAACAATTAGATAGCATCATTTTGCTAGATAAATCTGCTAGAACTATATTCGTATCATCTTCATGGATCATAAATCAATTACCTCTCTCAATACAAGTATAGATTTATTTATTGAGCTCTATATAAATTATTCTAATTTTTGAATGAAGATCATGAATTGATCAATTCAAGAAAATTAACGCAAAGTTGAATAGAATAGGTTACAAGACTTATTATAACATTACGATTTGGGAAGAGTCTCCTTTAGATAACCCTATAGAAAATAAAAAAGGTTTAAATACATGAATATTCAAACGTTTTTTCTGGTCAGATTTTCCTTAAATTAGGTTAAACTAACCATAAGTTGAAAAAAACCAAATATATTCAAAATAGGATTCACTAACCATGAAGATCGGTCCAAAAAATAAGAAAAATGAAGAAGAAGAGGAGGAAGATTGGGATGATGAAGACTGGGATGACGAAGACGATGACTGGTCAGAAGATGATGATAAATACGATGAATATAAAGAAGAAGATGCTTAAATAACAAGTGAAGATGAGAATGTTAGACTCCGTAAATCATAGGAACGGGAGAGAGTTCTAAGAAGATCTTTTTTGCTGAATAATGACGAAACAGTTACTTTGTGGTGAATAACAATGGCAAAGAAAAAGAAAGGGACAAAGAAAAAAACCCAGACTAAATCTAAAGAGAAAAAAAAATAAAAATAGATTACCATCATTCCTCATTTTTTTTTGAGTTAAACCAGCATAAATTTGATTTGGAGAGACTTTTTTAAAAGAGAGTTACTAATAATAACTCAAGTTCCAGGATGGGTGTTTAAATTGTTGCTGCAATAATTGCTAATATGAAAAGATTCAACAGAACTATGATATAGAATCACCAAGAAAATTAAGAAATAATTCATCTAACGGATTTTTTGATGTATTATTTCAGATTTTCAACTGAACAATATATATAGTAAAATTACTTAATTCACTTAGAAATGATTTATCTGGGAACTGCGGGATGGTCTTACCCCCATTGGCATGGTACGTTTTATCCGAGAGACGTTGAAAATGAACTCGAGTATTATAGTAATTATTCTCTATTGAATGAAATAAATACCACCTTTTATCGAATCCCTTCAGAATCCATGATTCAAAGATGGTATCGCTCCACTCCCGATGATTTCATCTTTAGTGCAAAACTTTTTAGGGAAGTGACACACTCAGGAGGTCACTCACACCTTACTTTAAAGTTAGATAAAATAACCGAGTTTTTTACTCGTATGACGAGGCTTGAAGAGAAACTACAGGTGATATTAGTCCAATTTCCCCCTAGTTTCCGTAAAACTCCAGAGACACTCTCTTTTTTAACTCGAATGCTTGATAAATGCTCAGCTCATTTCTCAGGCCAAATCGTTCTAGAGATTCGGAATAAATCTTGGTTCAGTGACGATTTTAAAGATCTTCTAATTGAAAAGTACATTACATTAACAGAAACGACTACATTAAACATTCCTGAAAAATATCGGAATAAAAAGGTATCGTTGTATTATATTCGTCTTCTTGGAGATAGAAGGATTATTCCAGACAAAAAACTTGGAAAATTCTTTTTGGAAAAAAAACAGGAAAGAAAAGATTGGTCCCTTAAGATCAAGCTGCTTAGTAAACTGTATGATACTATTTTCGTCCTAATTAACAATAGATTTTCTGGTTATGCTATAAATGACGCTATTGCTCTCCGAAAAATATTCACAAAGGAAAATATACCAGCACAAGGATTTGAAAACACGGATAAATATATAAGGAGACAAATGAGTCTTAGAGAATTTTTTTAGATTTATTATGAAGTTTAAGATGGTTTTAATAATGAATAAAGTAAGAATTGGAGTCCTCACTATTGGTCAGTCTCCACGGAAAGACATTATGACGGACATAATGCCTCTCTTTCTTCCCCATATAAAAATTGTGGAGGGAGGTTTATTGGATAACCTCAGTCCAGAGGAGATCCAAGATTTAAAACCAGGAATAACTGAAACTCCCTTAATCACTCGACTGAGAGATGGGAGTCAAGTTCAATTGAGTGAAAAGAAAATTAGCGAGCTCTTACCCAAGGCCATCAATCGAATGAAAACCAAGACAAAAGTCAAAGCTATTGGAATCCTTTGTTCACATGTTTTTCCAGAAAACGAGTTTTCATTTCCAGTTATTTTCCCCTTTGATCATCTAAAATTATTAGTCAACTGTATACTAAAAATTAGAAGTCTTGGGGTTGTGGTTCCCTTAAAAAATCAAATTACTAAAGCAAGAAATAAATGGGAAACAGAAAAGATTGTTATTAAAGAGAAATCACCATATATCAAAGGAGAGAGTTGGAAAATAATCACGCAAAGTTTTGTTGAGGAAAATGTTGAGGCTGTTATTCTTGATTGCATTGGATTTAGATTAGCAGATAAACAAAAGATGCAAAATCTAATAGCTGTCCCTATCCTTTTACCTAGTACAATCCTAGCCTTTACTGTCAATCAGCTCTTTTAATATTGGTTATGTTAAAAAACATGGAAAAAATATGATCTTAGAATCATAATTCACATAATTTTTGCAGAATTAATTCCATAGCTAGACTCTCCTTTAAATTATAAGATATATTAATAGGTACCTGTTTATTTTTTGTTTTGAAATGATCGCAAGAATTACTGGAAAAGAACAACATTCAAAATAAATATTCAAATCTAATGGAATAATTATGATCTGACCTGATTGGTACTACTTTTTAGGATATAGGAGGTATAAGTTGTTTTAAACAGGGATTATACGCTATTCCAACTACACCAACGAATTTCATGAGGTTTAACATCTTTTGCCAAAAAGATAGTCTATTTAAAGTCTTAATGTAATTTTAATACAGAATCATTTACTTGTAATAAACATCTATCAAACTGTAAAAAATGAGTCAAAACTAATTATAGGTTACCATTGCTCAAAAGATGTTTATTTAGGAGTTTATTATTATGGAAAACCATGAAAAGGATAATGAAGAACCAGACAAGAAAGACGAGAGAGATGACCTTAAAGAAGCTATACGCGAAGTAATACGGGAAGAAATTGAGGATCTTAAGGATGATTCTCAGAGTTCATTTCGAAGGGAACGACGACAACGACCTAGAAAACCACGAGGTGATATAGCCATCCGAATAGATGATGAGGGCTGGGAGGATTGGGGTGAACGATTTAGTAATTCATTTGAACACTACATTGGAGGGCTTTTAGACTCCATTGGCGATACTATTGATCGTACAGTTGGTTCTATTTTTCAAACACCCGCATCTCATCGACCGAGACGGAAAAGGAGACGGAAAGAACCGTATTTTGTTCCAGAGGAGGAATTAGAGGAATTTTTCCAGAAAGGAGCGTCTATCATAGGAGCTCTCTCTGACCAAACGCGCCTTCGAATGCTTAAAGAGCTTGAAAAAGCACCTCTTCGACAAAGTGACCTTTCTGAAAAAACAAACACACGTGGGGGCAATTTCAAACACCATATTACCATTCTCAAGGATGAAGGATTAGTTCGGCAGGAAGGAGTTCGGGAACGTTATATGTTAACATTTTCTGGACGTGAAGCACTTAAATTGGTGGAATTCCTTTATTCACGAGCTAAAAAACGAATCCCAATTCCTATCTACTCCACAGATGAAGAAGAGGAAGAAGAATTCACTGAAGAAGAGGAATAGGTACCATGAGAACAATTCAACTCAATGATGAAATATTTGATTGGCAGGGAAAACCTGAAATCCTTTACACTCCTTTTTACAAAGTCACTCTTACTGAACCAACGAAAATAATGGAAATAGTCACTGATTCAACGAATGGAATTATGATTCTAGGAAAAATTGAAGCAATAGTTGATGCAATTATCTTCACAGAGTCAGGTGCTGTTGGAAATACTACAACTTTTTCAGGTACAAACTTGGTTATACTCGGTCTTCCAATCACTGAATTAGAAGAATCTCTCTCAAAGAGTGATCTTAATGAGCTAGAGGCTCAAGAATTAAGAAGACAAGCTGAAGCGATGATTTCAAAGTTTAAAAATCGAATAGAAGACCCTGATTCTCGCATAAATATATCATTTGGCGAGAATGATGAAGAACATGAACACATTATTTTTGGTCGAAGAAACTTTCTCCTCGTTGGATCTAAAGAGAAATTTGTTCTAATTCACAAGAGACAGATTTCTGTTCGGGAAGGAGAGGAAAAATTAGTTCAAATCGATCCTGTTGACGGAATAATAATTGCTAAGAAAGACAAAGTCATGAACATTGGTGGAACTGCACGAAGCAACCTAGGCTCGTTACTTGGTGAATTTGGGGTAAATATCGCCTCTTCCGTTCTTGATCATATTCTTTGGGATTAAATCTTACCTTTCTTTTACTGGCTTAAATGTTTTATCCAGCATCAGATAGGATTTATTATAAAAAATCCTCCATTAAATTCTAATAAACACTAATCTTCCTTTTTTACTATTGATACATTCTAACCATTCAACCTCGAGTTATTGTTAAAATGTGAATGATCATTTCATTAAGCTTTACGTTTTTTTCATGCGTTAATGAAATCTCCTTGAATTAATGCTTTTCAGTAAAATTCATTGTTCGACATTAGCAGCTAAAACTGTTAAACCAGTTGAGTCGCTAGTGAAAGATAATGTCATCTTTGGGAACTCTATTTATAAAGAAGGGATCTAACTGCGAGAAATCAATTTATTTTATCTGATCAAAAGAAATTTGATAGTATTTCATTTTGTTAACCTCTGATCAGGAAAAACTAAAGTTAATAAGCCCAATCAAGCATATTATAGCAAATTTTTGGCTTTCTCAAGTTTTTCTTTAGAAAAATATCAAGAGTTGTTCATATAAGTAAATCATAAAAAGGAGATAAGATTAGAGTACATCCAGTAACTTGGTCTAATATTAATATTCGTCTGTGGGAAATGGAAGATGCACAAAGGAAGGGCATTACTACTTCTAGCTCTGTTAACATTGAATTTTCTCTTCATATTCATGACCGTTCCAGTCCACGCTGTTGATAAAGCTCCATGGAAAGATCAGGGGTCAGTATGGTACTTTGATAACCTTACTCATGAAGATCGCCAAAAAATACGTCAAGCAATAGACTATTGTATTCCCCGTGAGACGATCATTGACGACATTTATATGGAATACGCTGTAGCGATTCCCTCACCTATCGGGGTGAACTTCGAGGGTGTTTATGAACCTTCTATCACAGCTCGAGAGTACAGCCCAAAAAAGGCTGCAGAACTTTTAGCAGATGTTTTTGGTTTAATATACGATGATGATGCCGGAGGCACCAATGAAACCCACACTAATGTGCCCTATTTCCATTTGACACTTCTTACTCCTACTACTAATACTGCAATAATGGAATCGGCAGCATTGATCAACGAAGAGCTGAAATCCATTGGAATCGACACAATATTAAAATTTCATAACTGGAATACCCTCAGGTTAATATTCTTTGATCCGATTGGTGAGGGGCATGATTATGCACACGGTGGGTATGACATGGTCTTTATGGACAATGATGCCTCCCCTGATCCGATGTACAAGGAATTTTACGATAAAACTTGCTTCCCTCCATCAAGGAATTGGTATTGGATCGAAGATGGTGCCCCAACCTCTGGTAAGTGGGTAGATGCGCGCGATTCCCCAGAGGAATATCCCGAGAAGGCATATCCCAGTGTCACAGCTTTATGGACTGACATTTATATGGAACCTGACCCTGCAGAAAGGGCTTTATTACTCAAAGAGTATCAACAATGGTGTTATGATCAAGTACCAACATGTATTATTTGCCAAAAAATCCTACCTTTTGCTATGGATCCTGAATTAAAAGGTTTTAATTCTTTTCTTGGTTTCCAGGAAGGAATCCAAAACTGGACGCTAGGTACCCAGACCAAGGTCGTCATTACTCAACCAGGAGACTGTGTTGACTTTAATCCACTGCAATCCAACAGTTATTATGACTTTATCATCCTAGATAATATTTTCTGTAGTCTCTCCAGGCGGAGAGGATCGTACAATCTCACTCATGCTGTACCATGGATAGCGGAATCATGGGAGCCCAGTGATGACTATTTAACATGGGATGTCACACTCCGAGAAGGAATTTTATGGAGTGATGGCGATGAAGTGACTGCTGACGATGTTATTTTCACCTATAAAATGGTTATGGACTCAGATGTCGATTGTCCTTTGCGAGAAACATTACTCAATATTCTTGGCAATGCTAGTGACCGTATAAAAAAGACAGGCGACTATAAGGTGCAGTTCAATTTACCGAAGTTCTTTCCCTATGTGGAAACAGTTTTATTTGGTCTAGACATCCTGAAAAAGGAAGAAATGGAGAATGTGGCCAAAACAGAATGGAAAACTGACGAAACCAACACCAAACATCCTCCCATAGGTTGTGGAGCTTATATGTGGGATGCAGCAAACACAAATCTCCCCAACACCGTTGTTCTTAAACCAAATCCTGAATACAATGCAGAATTGATAGGCCATGATCCTGACATGGTAGGTGGAGGTAATTGGCTTCCTGCACCAAGTATCACTAGTGTTACTTACGAAGTAGTTAAAACAGCTACTACTGCCGTCACAGGTTTGAAAGATGGAGAATATATCGTTATCGACTCTCATGTGGGTATTCAGGATCAAGCTGAAGAGATCATCGCATCTGATTGGGGTAAGATTCTCCCAGGATACGAATGGCATTATCAAGAGATGGGTATCAATCATATGCACCCCATCTTTGGCATGAACCCTAGAGATCCACGTGAGATATATCCAGGGTTCAGGTTTCCTCCTGACTATGAAACCAGAAATATTCTCTATTTTTTCTTTAGTTTATTACCATTTGTTATTTTAATACCTACAATGGGGATAAGAATACTCCAAAAGACTACAATAATGAGAAAATAATGAAATGTAGGCAACATTATGAGGTAATATTATCGGTTGAGACAAAATTTATCCAAATCTTTTTGTTGTGGTCTCCCCTGTTACGTAATGATAATTTGTCAAATACTCCATACATTACACCTTCAGCTGCAGGAGGCACTGTTCCTAGGATCAAACTAATTGCATACATTGATACTAACAAATTCACTAAAAAGACAGTTATTCTAATTTTGTAACTTAATCCATATTTTTTCTTCCCCGGTATTGTGAGGATCCCATTTACTCCATGTATTGGAAGAAGCATGATGAATGAATAAGGCATTAGAAATAAGGAATTAGGTGACGTTATAGGATATGTGGCTTTATCTTGAATGGAAGCGATTGATAAACCAAGTAATAAGGAAATTTCATAAATCAAAAATTGAATCAGAAAATACACTGGCTTTGTAAGGAAACCACTTTTCTTTTGTTTTAAGCTTGAAACATCGGTGTTTAACATTCCTCCAATTTCATGAAATTTTTCTGTATTCAAAAATATTCGCCTTCCAAGCTACTAATTTATCTGAGAGGTTCTTACTAGGACTTATAGGTTGTAAGTCTTTTAAACCTTTCATTGCATATATTTAATCTTCTTATAATTGATTTATCTAAAGTCGTATCTGTATTGGATCTATTTTGTTGAAGGTTCCTTCATTCCTCAAGTAATCCCTCATTTCCTGTTTAATGTCTTTCTTTCTTTTTTTATTACCAATATTCGTCGCTGCTAACATATAATATTGTTTTATTTTTTCATTACGTTCATTTAATTGTATAGAAAGCCTGGCAAGATTCCAATATGTGAGCCCATTTGTTGGATCATATTTTAACGCGTCCAGGAACATTTGACTTGCCTTTTTAAGATTATTTTTTGAAAAGGATTTAATTCCTTGATTTGTTAATTTTATTGAACAAAGGTTCGAAACTTCTAAAGAAAAATATTCTACTTCTTCTTTTGGTAATGACAATAAATAACTAAAATTTTCTTCAGAATTATTTTTTGTGGTCATTAGACGTTCTATTTTCTTTGACCAATGCAAATGAAACCTTGCAATAGAAATAATATTCTCTGTAGGTCTTTTCTTCCATTTTATCCAATTAGCAAGGAAAAGAGAGGGAAAATTCTGTGATTGCATGAAGTCAAATACTTCTGTATTTATTTCTTTACATTTATCTTTTGGAAATAATGAGAGAAAGATTTTAGCTACTTTTGGATTTACCAACGCAAAATCAGCACAAGTAGATATTATTGTTTCAGTATTAAAGAATAATTTAACATTTTCTGGAAGTATTTTGTTTAATGGATCAATACAATTGTATTCAATAGCTTCTAAGAGCAATATATCAGGGTTTCGAAAATTAGCCAGTATTTTCCAGCGAAATCTTGTAAGAAAAAGAGTTTTGTCAAAAAATGACACTTCTGCAGGTTTCACTGCTTTAATACGAAGGCTTTTCTCTGTTCTAAAACTTAGAGGTTTTTCTTGTTTTATTTTGCTATATCCGACTAATTCTAATGTTTTTTTCAGAAAAGAAGGCGTAAAACCAAATTTATGGATATTGCCTGGAAGATCAATCCCAAAAAGAAATCGTAAGGTGTTCTTCTGATTTGAGTAGCTGCGAAAGCGTAGCTTCTTTACTGTTTTAACTAAATGAGGTGTTTCTATATGTAATTCTCCTTGTGGTTTCAATATCCTATACCATTCTGATAATAAATAGGGTAGTATTATGCTATCAAAATGTTCTAAGACATGCGATGCTTCAATTTCCTCAACACTGTTATTATTATATGGTAAGTGACGAATGTCTGCTCTCATATCGCTAACAGATTCTTCATATCTATCAATATTAACATATCCAGGCTTGTAGTATAATCCACAACCTAAATTCAATTTGGCCATTTTTCTATCTCATTTTTACTTTTGAAAAATAAATGGACAATTTTTTCCCTTTTTGAGAGTTTTACATCTAAGATTGTTTCCTCAATTCGTCTCAAGCAAAGCGGTGAGTTATGAAATTGACCTGTTAGATGAAAAGAAACTGAATTACATCCTCCTTTACATGAACCTCCATAATAACAGCCTTGACAGTTTTCTCCCAAATCTTTTTTGTTAAAATGACGATTATATGAAAAAGAATTGGGGTTCTCCCAGATATCAACAAAATTAAGGTTTCTGACATTCCCTTCCAGAAATTGATTGTTTCCCATAGAAAGACACCCTACTATTGATCCATCGGAGGTTATACCAACAGTAGAGATTCCTGCTGTGCATCCTGACCATTTCTTACCCGTTGGCAGTAAATGAGAGTTGTAGCCATAACAATGAGCACCAACAACAGGCATATCTTCAAATTTATTTTTAATACTCTCAGATGCAATGAACATTGCAGAGGCGTAATATTCTTCTTTATCGATAACTAGATTGGGGTCAAAGTTACCAAAAGGTACCCCCACTTGAATTTGCCAATTAACGTTTTTATCAATCAAAATGTCTCTGAGTTTTGGTAGATCAAGAAAATTTGTTTTTGTTAAAGTGGTAATAACTGTAGTTTGAATATTACGTTCTCTTAAAAGATCGATTGCTTTTATAGCCGAATTATAAGACCCCTTTTTTCTGATCGTGTCGTGATTTTTTTCCATTCCATCTAAAGAAATACCCACGACGAGTGTTTCTAAACGGTCGATTATATCAATCTCTCTAGGTATCAACAATCCATTTGATACAATTGCTAAGTCCATTCCCAAGTCTTTTACACATTCTGCTATTAAATGCCAATCTTTACGAACAAAAGGTTCCCCACCCATAAGACTAACTGTGTTACATTTTGTTTCTGCAAGTGCTTCACATAATGTATAGCATTCTTTCGTATTTAACTCATTTTCTCTCGCTATACCAGCACTTGATCCACAGTGTTTGCAGTTCATATTGCACGCAAGCGTAATTTCCCAAATAGCGCAATCTAATTCGTATATCTTCTCTACAACCTGATATCTGTACCACTGAATAAGACAATCCTTCTTCGTGGATATGTTAAAGATATTAAGGCTTATAATTATATAATAGCTATCTTTAGCTCAGTAGTTCTATTTACCTTTTTTTAGTTACTTGAGGTAAATTATAGTATTTATATTTAGCCTTCTCTCAATACAATAGTGTTTCTCCATTAATTTTTATCATTAATTATTGTACCATCGTTAATTAAGAAAATTTCTTAAATATAATTTTAAGATCATGAAATTATCTTCTTAATTAACAACCATTCATTATAAAAAAGGGAATAGTTATTTAAATTCTATTACGTCCTAAAATAATTATCCAGATCGATATTATCCACTTCTGGTCTCTTTGGTTGTTGTATTAGCAGGTCAGAGATCACCCTAATAATAATGATTGTCCCATCCTCTAGTTGATTACTTCGATAAGAGGGATCACATCAAACTCCTTTAGTCGTTAGATAAGGTCATAACCATTAGTGGGACTGCACGAAGCAACTTAGATTCGTTACTTGGTGAATTTGGAGCAAATATCGCCTCTTCCGTTCTTGATCATATTCTTTGGGATTAAATCCCACATTCCTATTTTTCCAGAAAAAATGTTTTATCTAACGAAATAACAGTAGTTAGATTTTATAATGTTCTCATCTTTCTCTCTTTATTAATTTTGGTGTTTTCAAATAATTCAATAAACCAGCATAAAATATTGAGAGAGCTAAAATCATTAATGCTAATATCTCAAGAAAGATATTAGTATCTCGTTTCCCAATATAGTATTCGCTAAGAACAACTTCTGCAATGGTCTCATTACCAACTTGCTCTTCCTTGACCATATAAATCGGGACATTATAGTTCATAACATGGAAAATGAGAGCACCAACACCAGATAAAATTAAAATCAACACTAAGATAGATAGGATAAAAACAAACACATTCCGACCTTCCATAGTGTTCTTCATCTCATTCTATTATTAGTTTAACAACTAAACCGTATAATTTTACTCTGTTATTTAAATGTTTCAAAATTTGAATTTTCTTTCTTAGCATAATTTAAAATCTGAAATTTTTTTAGTAATTAAAACATCTCGAATGGCTGAGGAAGTACAATGAACACCAGAAACATGGTTAAAATTAGGAAAAGTCGATGTATTTATTTTTTCATTATCATTTGTCATATTTAATAACTCCAATTGTCTATTATCAATTAAATATTTCTCCATGCTTAAAATTGTTTATAATATGGCTTGAGTTCACTTTTTACTCTCTCTAAAACTTATATTTTCCTGTGCCATTTTATATGGGGTTTTGATATTGAAACTCATTTTACTAACTACCTTGTCTGTGTCTTGACTTTCAGCGTTTTGAGTATATCCACCAACCATTCCTCCTCAGCCTCTACAAAAGACAGTGGTCTAGTAAACAAGGCAATTATGTGTCGAATGACAGTTTCATTATAGATCTTCGATCCGTCCATCCGATACCCGTGAGCTCCTGGTTTACTAAATGCTTCAATCTTATCTTTTAAAATCGCTTTCCGTTCTTGGATCTGTGTGATGCGTTTCTTAAATGCTTTAATTAATCGTTCATGTGACAAAATTCCAGAAAAAGCGTAAGCAATATCAAAAGGGTCAATTATTTTCTCATGATTTGCCATTATTATATATATTGCTTTTTCTAACTCTTTCTTTCCCTCCTCAGTTATTTTGTAGAAAATTTCCTTGACAGGAGGAGTTAAATTGTCTTTTCGATGCATAATAGTCTCTGAATGTGCATATCTGTTTTTTTGTAGCTTTTTCAAAGCATAATATACACTGGATTTTCCAATTTTTGTCCAAACTCTCATTCCCCTTTGTTCAATCGTTTTTTCCAGCTGTAATCCAGTCACACAATTTCTTTCTTCGAATAATAACCCCAATACTGTAATATCGTTTAGAGTGAGTTTGGTGCCAATAATACTCAAGATTAATCCCTATTCTAATATTAGATTTGGTTGATATATAAACTTTCCCTTCAATATATGTCTGTTCTAATATTAGAATCGGCAATTAAACCAATTAGAAAGAATATTGTAATTGTTTTAAATTTTTGAATAGGGACAATTGAAGATAGTCAATAGAGGAGAGAGAACTTAAACCTTTGGGATGAGTGGTACTTGTCGTGTGTAGGCTGCAGAATTATAATACATACAGATTTTTTCGATTTTATCAATAGGTAAGCCAGTAGTACTGCTTATGTCTGTACTTGATAGACCCTGTTCAAGACAAACCAAAATTCTGTCAACATCACCAACAGGTAAGTCAAAAAAATATATATATTTATTCTGGACGCCAGGTATAAGATCAGCTTTTGATAAGTTCCGAATAGGTTCTGGAAGCTCAAGGTATTCTGCTAACTGAAATATCTGGGAACGATAAAGACCTCCCAAAGGCATTAAATCAGCGCAATGGCTATGCCCCCATTTTGTGAACAATCCTGTTGATAGCTCTGTTTTATTAATTGTACCCACTAGAAAACGATTTTCTTGTTCTGCAGTCAAATATGCAACCGCCATTTGAAGCCTAGATCGAAATTTATTCAGAGAAACAATTTTTTGAATCCATTTTTCTCGGTCTGAATCTGCTTTTCCAACCATGCTATAGGTTTTTTCTTCAATTTCCTTTTTAGCTGTGCTTTTCAGCAATGAGTAACTAAGTGACTGATATACCGAAGGAATGTCGCGAACAGACCCAGGTATCAGATCTTTCGACTCGAAATTCTTAAGCAAAGGTTCTATATCACATCGGACAATATTCTCCTCTGTAATTCCTAAGAATTCGATTGAGGTCTCAAGTATTTCCTCTTGCTTTTCAAAATACTTATTGGTTCTTAAGAGTAATTTTACTCCTTTATTATCTAATGCATCAAGCGATAATTTGGAGACAACAGTAGAGTCCATATAACCAGAGAATAAAACTAAGACTCCTTCCACTCCCCTTTCTTCTTTAGATGTTTCAATAAAATGAACGATTCTTTCTTTAATCTCCATTATGTCTTTACTAATATCAAGCTCTTCCAAGATTTTACACCATGTGACTAGATTTTCTTAAGCTAGCAATAATAATAAGTAGTATTCTTTATGGATAAAATAGTTTATATACAATTACTTTTTCTGAAATATGAAAAGAAAAAAGACTTTTTCAAAATAACAACCACAAATATTATTTTTTCAGTTTTTTTATAAAAATATGGATACCTCTTTTGGACTTTTTCATAATTACTTATATTGTTGAACATGTGCTCAGGGTTAAGAATTTCCTAAATATATGGACTTAAATTACCCCAACAACGAACGCTAGGAAAGAAAGGTAGATACCGCTAAAAACAAGCAGAATGAGGGAGATTGGAACAAGTCGAAACATAAAGTATTTGAAATTTAATGGACGTCCTTCTTTTGCTAAGAGAGAAATCGCAAGAATGGAAGCAGCACTACCAAAAGGAGTTAATCCTCCTCCAAATGCACCCGCAAAAACTAGGATAAACCATAGGAAACGTGGGTTATTTGTTACATAAGGTTCATTTATATCAGAAACAATGGGGATTAAAGCAGCAGTCACAGGGATATTATCAAGGATTCCACTAAAAATAGAAGCAATTAATAAAATTAAAAAACCAGCAAAGAAAAGATCTCCACCGCTTAATTCCTTAAGAGAATTTGCAATATTTTCAAGAACATGAGTGTCTTCAAGAACACCAACTAGGATGAATAGTCCTGCAAAAAAGAGCAAAGTATCCCATGAAAGCTCACGTATGAGTCGATGCTCGTCACTCCTTGTCAAAACTATCGCTAGAATGCCTCCCAAAATGGCAATCACACCTATGGGGAAATTTAATGGTTGAGATAAAATAAAACCCACGATTGTTATTATTAGTGATATAGCTGCTAAATAAAACCTCCTTCGATCTTCTACAACACCCCATTCATCAAGAGAAAGAATCATTTGAGTATCAATTCCATTCTTGGATACTTCTCCTAATGGAATTTTTTCAGCTGGAAAAGCCCATTTTAGATAAATAATTGTGATAGGAATCGTGATGATAAGAAATGGAATGGAAACAAGTATAAAATCAATAAATCCGATATTACCTGCATCTGTTGCTCCAACCATAATTGCAGGTAACGAGCTAACAAGGGTTGCCACACCCGCGAGACTTGTTGCGAGTACAGCACTGAGTAAAAAGGGAGTAGGATCGTAATCTAATCCATTACAAACTGTAAGGATCATTGAGCCAACTAAGATCATTGCTGTCACATTAGCTAAAACTGTAGATAATGAAAAAGTGAGGATAAAAGTGAGAGCAAAAAGAGGAAAAATATTCCCCCTTGATATTTTCAGCATGCGAATTATTAACCAATCAAAGAGTCCTGTCTCCGAGGTTGCAGCTACCAAGATTGACATACCAAAAACTACCGCTAGAACTTCCCATTCCATGTACTCATCAATTACATGCAACCAGCGGAAATCTTCCAGTAATAAAAGGGCTAATAGCAATGACACTGAACATGCTACTAAAATTATGGTAAGTTGTAGATGATGGTATTTAGCTACTAAAAGGAAGGTTCCAACGAAAATCAGCGAGAAAAGAATCATATTACCTGTGTGAGGATCATTTGGATAAAAAATTAAAAATAGTCCTAAAAACAGTGCTAAAACAACGATAAAAAGTATTTCAAATAATCGTTGACTTCTAAACCTTTGATAGTCCAACAACCGAGGATGGAATGCCTTCTTTCTTTTTTCTTCTAGAATAATTTGGTCTCTTTCCTCTGTCATTTTCCTATGCAACAACCTAACTTTGAACTATGTTAGATTCGAATTCTATGAAATTCAAACCTAAAATTATAAGAGAAAGAATTCCTTTTTATATACCTTGATAAACGTAAATGGAGTTAGTTCTTCAAGAATTTTTTGGCTGCCTTAATCCTCTTTATTTTGTGTAATTTTTCTTTATTAGTCGTAATCATTACATCTAAAGTATTAACAACAAGTAATAAATTTCTTGGCAATATCTTTAAAGTCCTAATTTTTGTAAAAAAAGGGCCTTTTTTACAAAGTCATTAAAAATATCAAGACAATGAATAAGTTACATCGCTAAAAATATTTAGTACTCTTACTAAATAATTTTTTACGAAAGTTATTTTCGTGCGTAATCATGGAGAAGAAAAAATGACGGTAGATAACATTCTGAGAATCGATCCTGGTTATGTTAAATCGAAAATCATTAGCTATATTCGTTCCATTATAGAGAAAAGAGATATTGAAGGACTTCTTATCCTTTATAGGGACTGTATTGAGGTAATCATGAATGTTTTTCTTGCTAAAGAAATCGTGGGAAGAGAAAATGTTAAAGTTTTGGTAACGAAGGGAAGATTTCTTTATAAGCAACCCCGTGAAGAAATGGATCCCGTTACAATCAATAAGAACTTAGATTTACCACATGATAATGTTGTCTTTGCAAATAAAGAGAGACCCCTAAAAGAAATAAGAGAAGTTCTTTCTAGAAGTTATGAAATTAAATCTGGATTTATTGTGCCTGAGGCTGTTCCTGCTCTTAATTACAACCTTAGCTACCTCTTATTACGTGAAATGACAAGCTATGAAATTGAAAAAATGACATATGCACCTCCAGTGAAAAAACCATCTTCACGAAGAGAGAGATTCATCCAAAGAACCATTGCTCATCATAAAAGCCAAATACGTTTACGTATTCTCCTCGCGTTCCTCTTGGCTGAAAGTGAGAATAAATCTATTATCGGATCCCCAAACAAGACTGAATGGTTATTAGGGTTATTTACAAAATTTGGGATTTATCACGCTTGTGATTTCTTACCTTTAGCTGGCCTTTATCGAACCCAAGTCATACAACTTGCAGAACATCTAGGACTTCAAGAATATATTGCCGCCAAAAAACCTCAATCACCTTCCAGCTTTGAATATTTCTTTAACCTTTCTGTAGACGAGGTTGACCGCATTCTAATACGATTGGAATCTGATTTCTCAGTAGTAAAAATCTTCGAGGAAACAGGTATTCATTTAGAAGCGATCAAAAAGGTGGATCATTATTATAGAGGGTCGAATTATGCAAGAACGGTGCCATTGATACCTGAGTATTGATACCAGAGTTGAAACCCAAGTGAGAACACATCGAAATTGCTGTAAATGTAATAACCCTTTTTATGCTAGTTATAAGGGTAAATATTATTGTCCTATGCATCTTAAAGAAAGATTAGCTAAAGAAAAAAAATCAGTGCCTAATGAAGATATGAATGAAAGCTAAACCCGAAGTCTTCATTGAATTCTTAAATTTTAAGTTCATTCTTGAGGAAAATTTCAATATAGGAGGAGGAAAAGGTTTTTCCAAAAAGAAAGTTTCTTAAGAAATCACCATAAATTCATAATATATCAAATAGAGTTTATATTACACCATGGAGATGCCTTTAATATGTCTACTGACGATATTTTATTTGAGATGCCTCATTTCTCACAATATAAAATTGTTGTTGCTGGTGATGCGTTAGTAGGAAAGACCCAGTTAGTTTCTATATTTACTGGCAGGGGTTTTGAGCATAAACCAACTGCAGGGGCTGATATTTCATTTTTGAAACTTAAGAGTTCATCAAGTGATCAAACAACTACGGCAATTTTTTGGGACTTATCTGGCCAACCTGCTTTTGACAAGGTACGTCCCCTTTTTTACGAGGGTGCCCATGCCATTATGTACATTTTTGATGTTACAAGAAAGTCCACAGTCCTTTCACTTCCAAGTTGGGTGAAAGAAGCAAAGAAAATTCTCCCTGATAGTCCAGCTGTCTTAATTGGGAATAAAATTGACTTGGAGAAAGAACGTGAAGTTAGTGACGATATAGGATTGAAATTTGCTGATAAAATGAATGCAACTTATTTTGCCACCTCGGCACTCAAGAATCAAGGTGTTGGTACAGCTTTTGCTTCAGCCATTCGTCGAGCCGTTTATTATCGTGATTCATTAAAATGAAATTCTCAGTAGACTTACTAACAATCTAATCAAAATCTTTTAGAAGCTCTGCAATCCTACTATATACATTTTTAAGCTTGTTGGAGCTCAAAAGGTCAATGTATTGAATGATTCTCTCACCACCAACAAAACAAATCTTCCAATTTGAGGGGTAAGGATCACAAATGATCCCTTTCTGGGCTAAATCGCGCGCAAGTCCACTGATATGCTTAATTAAAGAGGGATGCATCTGAGCAGGCTCTCCAGGAGCCTCAGTGGTCATTAACACAGGATAAACCCTTGAAAAGGTTTCTATTTTGGCTAATCCAATGACAGTAGGGATTATTACTCGAATTTCTTCGATTTTAAATTGAAATTTTAAATTCTGAAGTTCATTGACAAAATCTTGCCCAGTTAAATAATGAATTATCAATGCTGAAATTTCGCGATTATAATATGGTTTTAATATAATTGGACCAATTTTGTCAAAAGAAAAGCTCCACCCAAATAGAACACTACTACCTCCTGGGTACAGTTTTGTTCCTCTCATACGAGAACCTAATTTCTTGTTTATACGCTCTATGTCTTTACTACTCAAATTTTTATCTTTGGAAAACGCAATAATGCTTTCAACCAACTCGAGACGTTTTTGCAATGCCCTAGATGAAATTTGGTTCTTATATTCAGGAAATATAAAAACAGAGATTTGGGACATTGTCTTGAAATTGATTCTGCACAAGTAAAATTATAAAATCTTTCCTTTCAAGATCTTTTGCAGATCTTTCGTACATATATCTATTGAAGTATCAAACCCAATCTGCGGAGTCTATTTTCATCGGAAGATATGTTCCAGTCATAAATCGCCAATTCTTTCCTGCAAGTGCTTGAATCTCAGCTTTCTTTCCCGTTTCGGTCATTATTCTGATTTGCTTTTCCCAATCTGGACGAGACTTTACAAAATCTTCCTGAAGCAGATCCTCTGCTCGTTTCATGTCATTATCTGTCATTTTAATAAGAACAGATTTTGGGATAGAATATTCCTTGATATCAGAAGGTAACAATCCTAACCACCGAATGTCTGGAACAGCTAACTCCACACTTTCAAAACTTAAGGCTTTACTGCCAATCGAATATACTCTAAGAATATCCAAACCATAAGGATCAGCGTCTAGGAACCCCAAAATTGGAATGCTTAACTCTTCATGAACTCTCTTGATAAACATTCGTGTGGCCATATCTGGTTGGCCTGAGGCTGTTATTAATACACATGGCAGGTAATTGAAGAATTTGTCTTCTGCTAAGTCTTGGAATACCGCGTCCTTCTCAATGACTAAGACAAATTCAGCATCACTCTCAATATTATCGACCTGATCTAACATAGGAGTAATAGCATGCCCTCCTAATCCTTGAGTACAATCAATTCGGTCGCCACCTTCAGTAAACGACATTCTACCAATAACTTTTCCTTTAGCAGAAGCAATTACATTTAATGAATTTCGCGAAACACGCAATAATGCCCCCAAGTCTTCAATCAATCCATCAGATACTCGTTGATTTTCAAATAAGTTTACATCACGGTAAAATAAGTGTCTTTTTGTGGCATGTTTGTCAGTTTCTAATATCTCACTTACATATCGCATTAATCCAGTTAATTGAACTACACTCTTAACGCTACTAAGGTGACGAAACTGTCTATCAATAACATGACTGCCAAGAAGTACCATTTTAGAATTATCATCATATCCAACATTTTCGGAACTTCTTGATGGAATACGAAATGCTGCTCCTTTGGGGTCTTCAGCTATTTCCTCAAGAAACTCTCTTGCGACTGTTTGTAAACGTTTATTTGTTTCCTCTGGAACTACATTATCGACCTTAAGAACAGACACAGGCAAATCGGCTATATCCAATGTCATCATTTTTCGTAAATCTCGAACTTTCGAAAGATCGACCTTACGTCGGATTTGTAATACAACCTCCTCTGATTTTGCGAGCTGCCATAATGAATTAAGATTCGTTTTTTTAAGTTCTTGAAAACGCTTCGCCTTCTTTGGCCCAAAAAAAATCAAGAAAGTTTGCTTTGTTTTCAAATCAAGTTCTTTTTTCACAAATGTTTTTATGGCATTAAGTGATCCATCTTTTTCCATATCAGTTTTAATAACTTTATTAGTGAAAGAATAATCCTCAATTGTTGCTTTAATCAATTGTTTTTCAGACATGAATAATTCATCCTATTCTTTCGACATATATGCATCCAATCGTCCAACAACGTCTGCTTTTCTCCTAAGTCTGATATTAGACTTAATTTGTTTGATTTTAGCTGCTGATAATCCATAAATCTGCTTCAAACCATCTTCTGGCCAGTAGAGGAAATCAATAATCCGTGTAATCCCTCTTTTAACCAGTTCTTGAGCGACTGGAATAGGTAACCCTGCTAGTCGTACAATTGGATTTTCCAAATCTCGAATACACGCGTTTATTAGCTTTGTTGGAACAACCTCTTCAGGAATGAAGTTATATCTCTTAAGATGGAAGTAGAGGTCCTCAATATTATCAATACCGATTTCCTGTAGGGAAGTAATATATTCTTCAGGGATCCTTACAAAATTCTCGATAGGTGTCCCTAGATTCTTTTTTCGTTTCAAAGAACCAAGATTCATTTTTCGGTATTTTGAAATCTCATACCGTTTTATTTCAAGTAGTTCTGCTAGGTCGTCTTTGGGCCAAAACAGAAACTCAATCGTAGAAGCAATCCCTGCATTGTATAATAAGGGGATCTTCTGTGGAAAGTTTTCCTGTACATTGGGTAAGATGGCAACAGGTTTTTCAAGAACCTGTTTCACAGCCTCAACAGGTTTAATAAGAGATTTTGTTAATCTTTCTGTATCTAACCGGAAGTATAGGTCAACAACATTATCAATCCCAAGTTTTTGAATTTGGTCTAACTGTTTCGGAGTAAATGCTCGAAGAGATGATAATTTAACACGAAATTCTGTATCAGTTTTTTTATGGGTAATAATATCTACTAAATTTATCGATTTTTTTGCTATATTATATTCTTCTTCTACAATAATACCCATAGGATCTTCTAATTGGGAAAAATCAGTCTTGATCAGCTGAGTAACAGAGGTTATGCCATTGAACGCCAATGGGGTAACATATTGAGGAGGAAGTAAAGTATAGTAAGCTAGAGATGAGTTGAGGGCATCTTTTAAATTAACCAGTCGAGATTTTATTTGATCAGAAACAGGAATTGTTTCTAAGTCGACGAATAATAAATCTTCTAATACTAGGATCCCATATTTTTCTACTTCCTCAAAATCGATGTATCCCGTTTCAACATATGTATGAAGAGGAGTATCTTCTTCGGTGATTTCTTCAGTAGCTTGAAAATCGTATTCTTTCTTCAGGTTAATTATTTCAGAGGGATTCATTCCCAATAGTTTCGCTAAAGCACTATTTGGGGCGAAAAACCAATCAGAAATCGTTGTCACTCCATTCTGTGACAACTTCCGCAAATCACTCAATGGAAGCTCTTCAGTCAATCTGTTAATCGGAGCTTCAAGAAT
>Ga0209636_10000907_pt1 | contig 29407 bp, 30 predicted proteins | sample DeeMarSWOR152_54_FD_187464 | JGI IMG/M metagenome (GOLD analysis project Ga0209636, IMG submission 187464) | Marine sediment microbial communities from White Oak River estuary, North Carolina - WOR-1-52-54 (SPAdes) (version 2) | ecosystem: Environmental > Aquatic > Marine > Intertidal zone >...
CTTCGTCGTGAATACTCAGCGCCTGATCAATCTTTGGCCAGTACTCCTCACCGAAAGCTTCAAAATGAGAGTGCTGGACGGAAATTCCATTTTGCTCGCCTACTCTAATGATTTCCCTTGTCGCTGGCAGCAGCATCTCACTTGAGCCGCGAATATGAGAGGTGAAAATTCCGTTAAAATCCCTGAGAGGTTTTGAAATAGCGATGAGCTCATCTGTGTCGGAAAAGCTTCCGGGAGCATAGATCAACCCACATGAAAGACCAAAAGCACCCTGTTCCATTGCAACTCTGGCAAGTCTGGACATCTCCTTTTTTTCGGACTCCGTGGCCGGACCGCTTTTAAATCCTTTTACCGCTATGCGAATTGCACCATGGGACACCAAGGTAATTACGTTATACGCGACTTGCTTTTTTTCAATGTCATCCAGATATCCTTTCAGGTCGGACCAGTCCCAGCTTAAACCCCCGGCTTGCAGGAAAGAAGCGTATATTTTGAGAAGATCGATGGTTTTGGGATTGACCGGTGCCGTGGAATAACCGCAATTCCCGGTGACAATGGTTGTTACACCCTGGCGGATAAGAGGTTCCAGGATCTTCGGGTGCTCAGAGAGGGGGAGAATGAAATCAGCGTGGCTGTGTATTTCCACAAAACCGGGTGCGACAACCAATCCCTCGGCATCGAATACTTCGCGAGCCTTGCTACTGTCGATAATCCCTATCTTTTCGATTTTACTGTCTTTAATTGCTACATCGCCATAGAACCTGGGATTGCCAGTTCCGTCAATGATTTTTCCATTTTTAATCAGAAGATCGAACACTCTCTTTCACCCCTCTTTATATATTATTCTACAAGTAACTTGTCAACGCATGCCCGGTGACGGAGCATTTTTTTAACCCTCTCCATCGTTGATTTGTTTGCCTGCTTGATGCAAGTAGCAGGTAATTTCCGCATATATTCAGGGGAGTAAAGAGGTTTGGTCGCTCTACTCCCCTCTATTTGTACACGAACTGATCAGACCATCCTAATTTTTAGGTATTTTATTCCTGACAAAGGTAAATTCGCAGTACTGGTTCGTCATACACAGCTGTGAAGGGAAGTTGAATGTCCAATCATCATAAAGCCCCGCCAATTTCAAATAAGTTTCGAAAATAGCATGGTTGCACGCCATCTGGATTTTACGGTTATATTCAAGAGCCTCATCCCTGGATAGGCGATTCCATATGATTTGTGTTATGTAGGGACAGTCAAAATTTCGCAGAGTCACCCTGTCTTCGGTTTTCTCCACTACCTGCATCGAGTTGCCGAAATCGGCAAAACTCGTGATCATGATGTTGCACACATCATCGATGGTAAATTTGTCCGAGGGTTTTTTACCAATTGCTGCACAGAGATCAGGCCATTCAAGTTTCGACCTCAATTCCCAGACCTTTGCGTAGAGATTCACCGCCTTATCTGTCCCCAATTCTTTCTCCATCACGGAAAACATGGAGTAATCATGAAGGGTCCAGAGCGTGAGTATGGCATCATACTCACGTTCAAAGGTCAAGTGTGGATTGCTTTTCTGCATTTCTTTGATATTTGCAACAGCATTGTTGTTTCTGATTGGCCTGTCGATTTTTACCATTGGAGTCTTTTCCATTTCATCCTCCTCTAAAATTATTTTAAATCGGGAATACAGCATTGTATTTATAGGTCTCCCGAATCACCTCCTTCCGGCTTTTTTTACTACCCTTTTACTTTAAGCTGTTTGACGACTTTTACCACTTTTGCGCCAAAGGCCTTACATATATCTTTTTGTCCATTATCAGGTGCTCCCACAGAGACCGGGCCATAGTAACCTCCCGAGGTGAACCCCGGGACAATCATTCCATGAACCAGGAAGGCCCGCTCAATGAATATAGATCCTGGGCACCCGCTTGCTGACAGCACAAACCACCTCGTAGTTGATGGTACCAATTTTTGCTGCAACCTCGTCCACGTGAAGTCCTCCACCGAATAGAATCACTTCATCCCCTGGATGAACGTTCTCCACACTGGAAACATCTATCATGCACATATCCATACACACGGTGCCGATCACCGGGACACGTTGCCCTTTCAGTAGAACCTCTCCACGATTGGACAATAAGCGAGTATAACCGTCAGCGTATCCCACGGGGAGGGTCGCCACCGTAGTTTTTTTCCTGGCGATGAATGTTCTTCCATAACTGATAGGGGTTCCTTGAGAAACCACTTTGACTGCTGAAATCCTGGTTTTAAAGGTCATAGCGGGTTTCAACTCGATACTGTGATCAACCTCTTTGGAAGGATAGAGACCGTAAATCATGACCCCTGGTCTCACCATATCGTAATAGGATTGTGGAAGATCCAGAATCGCTGCACTGTTTGCTATGTGTTTTTTTGGCACTTCAATGCCTTCGAGACGAAGGTCGTTAATGACTCTCTCGAAGAGATCGAGCTGACGCTCTGAAAAAGTCTTGTCTTTCTCATCCGCTGTGGAAAAATGACTGAACACCCCTTCCAGGTTCAGATTTTTAAAACTTTTCACTTTGCGTACAAAAGGAACTACCTCCTCGGGTCTTATACCGATCCGTCCCATCCCAGTATCCACTTTCACATGCACATTCACTTTGATGGAAGCCTTGCCAGCTTCATGGTTCAATGCTTCAAGTATCTCAACGGATGCGACAGCCTGAGATAATCGAAACCTCACCACCTTGGAGGCCTCTTCCGGGTGAATCAATCCGACCACTAAAATAAGGGCGTCTTCTATTCCTGCTTCTCTTAACTGCTTGCCTTCCTCGGGAATTGCGATCCCAAGAGAATCGGCTCCTCTTTTCAGAGCCACTTTACTCACTTCCACAGCGCCATGGCCATAACCATCAGCTTTCACCAAAGCCATCAGTCCTCTTTTGTCTCCTATTTTCTTTCGTATTTCAGCTATGTTATGGGATATTGCTCCAAGATCGATAACGGCTCTGGTAGCTCTTTCAGTACTCTGTTGTGTTTGCCCGATCACCGGCCTTTCCGAAGCATCCTGAGGCTGTAAAATTGAACAGGCGCCTTTTTCAGGACATACACTTTATTACAAACCCATCTGTTTGGCAACAGTGGCGCCGTCGTAATACTCAGTGATTTTTTTAATCTTCCCGCCTTCTATCTTGAAAATGTAAGCAATCCTGATATCCACGAATTTTTCAGTTGCAGGGGTGCCACGAAAGTCGCTTTTATTTGTTCCAGTCCATCGGACCTCTGTAAAAACCTGATCCTGACCGGTGCAGATAGTTCCTATCTCGGCCTTGCAGTCCGGGAAGGCGGTAAACAGCTCCCGGTAGCTACGGGCAATTTGCTCGCGACCTTCAGCGGGATGGGGGTCTGCAACCTCATCTCCTATGGCATCTTCCCAACATAGAGCGCTCATTTTATCAACATTATGTTCATTCATATATAAAAACCAGCTTTTCGCAATCTCTGTCAGCTCATTCATCTCCCTTCTCCTTGTAAGGATGTATGAAGCGATTTCACTTTCTGCGCTCAAATCTCACTCTGCAACAGTCATCTCCACAGCATGCAAACTTGTCCATTGTAAAAGAGTATTTATCGAAGACGCCGAGGGCCTTCAAAATGGCGTCATAGTAATTCACAGAGACAACAGCCTCGGTCTTGAGAGTCATTGACCGCGCTTTTCCCTCCCCCAAAAGAGTCTTCATGCTTACCCAATAGGGGCACGTTACGATCTCGGCTTCGTGAACATCTTTTGTATGCCTGGTGACACGATAGGGTCCAGAAATGGACTCCCAATAAGCCCGGGAAAGTTTTCCGATCATATCCATATCGATATCGGCAGCACTCTTTATACCAAAGTTTTTTTTCATATTCTCCAGTGCGGCGAGGGCAAACGTCTCCCAGAGCCCCATGTAAATTCTTAAAGCCTCTTTTGAACCCAGGTGCTTTTCCAAGTAGGTGTAGGCAGCAAAATCAAAGATGGCAAAAGTTTTTACCCAGTTGAGAAAAGCCTCCTCTATATAATCACCCATTCCTGATATAGCGGGATGTTTCTTGTCGTGCATGATTTCGTTCAGAAGCTTGTTAATTTTTTCTACATCCGGGTTTTCCTCTACACCCAGAACTCTGTTGATCTTTTCGGGTACAGCAGAGTAGAAGAATTTCCAGACATCGCTGAGGATAGCTTCTCTCACTTTAGGGGAGTTGATGTTTTCTTTCAAACCGTTCAATAGATTGTGGTTATGAAATCCCAATCCCTGAGACCAGGTGTAGATGTCGTCCTCAGCCTTGTGCCCGATTTTTTCCAAATAGATAAAAGCGGGATTCTTTAAAACTTCTTTTTTTTCTGTCATTGTCCTCTCTCTTCCTTATTTACTTTAGAATTTTACTATAAAAGGCATCTTACTATTTATTAGCCAGCCTCCAGGCGGCAATGGCGACGGTATCAGCTGCAGCCTTGAGGTTGTTCGGGTTGATTTTATCGACCGTATCGTGAATAGAATGATAATAGGGATCATCATCGCCCCAAAAACAAGTGGCGGGCACACCGATCTCAAGAAAACGTCCTTCCTCTGGTACACCCCAACTTGCTGTGAGTCTGCCGAAACCATATCCCAACTCTGCAGCCAGATCTTCCAGCATTTTTATCAGCCATTCTGTGTGCTTCAAAGGTTCTGCGTCCGGCCAATATCCGATGTCAACCTGTTTCACGGTACCGGCCCCGCTGAGCATGTCTGTATCTATCAACGCTTTCATATTTTTGCGCAAGTCTTCTTTATGTACCTGGCAATATGTGTAGGCTCCGGGGGTTGTACCTTCTTCTGCAGTGGTAGAGATGAATTCAAGGGTTCCTTTTGGCTTTGTCTGACTCAGGACACGGGCAATCTCCAGCATGGTGCCGCTTCCCGAGGCGTTGTCGTTGGCTCCGGGAGCAATTCCATTGTCCCGGTGAGCGAGAATGCCCACCCGTTCTTCAGAGTTTTCCATACCCCGATGGAATGCAGAGATAATTACAGAATCCCTTTCTTCTAATGCGGTCTTCACCTCCAACCTCACCTTTGCCTTTCCCTTTCCCAGGGCATGAATAACCTTGAAACCACCGATGGCGGAAATGCAAACAGCTGGGAGCTGCTGCGTGCAGAATCGGTTTTTCAGGTTCGAGTTTCCTGCTTCCATGGACGCCCGGTAAGGCCATGGCATGGGGTGAATCAAAACAATACCCAATGCACCTGCTTTTGCTGCTCTCTCTGCAAATGTTCCCAGCCAGAACTTGGAATAGCCCAAAGTTTCTTCAGTGAGAACCACAATTTTTCCCTGGACATCGATCCTCCGGTAATCTTCTTCTGTTCCGTCTCTAACCAGTACCAAATCGGCTTCCAGTCCCTCAGGAGGGGTCGATGGTGAAAAATATGGCGCAACGACCTCCAACTCTTCCCCATTTGCTAAAATTTTCAGAGATGACTTCTCTTCTTTAAACGAAAGCGCACGAAAGGGAGTCTTTTTGATTTCAAATCCATAGGATTTGAACTGACTGTCCATGTATTCTATGGCTTTTATATCTCCCCCAGTGCCCACAAACCTGTCTCCGATTTTGGCCAGTTCACTGATATGTTTCAATGCATTTGAGCCAGAAATTTGACGCTGAAGATCGAGTTCAAAATCAGAAAGCATAATTTCTTTTTCCTCCTTAACCATTTTAATATTGATATTTAGAGGGAATCCAGGTTTTCACGGACAAAATCGACAGAACTCTTTGAGTCTTCCGCGAGATAGAGTATGTCTCCCTCTACGGGTTGATGACCCTTTGCAGCTTCCTTGGCGTTTTTTATGTATGATTGCCTGATCTTATCGAGGGGGAAATCCTCCACCCGCATCTGTTCAATTCGTTCAGGAATCACGATCCTCTTACCCGGAACGTTCTCTTTTGGGTCGCCCCTTCTTACCTCGATTCCATTTTTTTCTGCGAAAGTGAGTTGGGATGAAGGCAATTTCCCTGCAGCGGTGTATTCTGTTTCTTGCACTACGATGATCTGGTCTCTGTTGAGTTCCTTCGCAAGAGGGATCGCCGCTGCTAAAGAAGTGTTTCCTGCGGGGCCTCGTTCAAGACCCTCCAATTTCGCCAGAAGTTCAGTGGCATAGAATACTTCTCCCTGGCTGATGAGAACATAACGGTCAAGGTACCGAAGTCCCCTTGCAGCGTTTCTGGGAACATCGGTCCGGTCCGGCCATGTCAGGAAAGGTATCCCGAAACCAGAATGCGCCGTAGTGAAGGACTTGCGATTGAAGTCATAATCGCTCGCCATGTGCAATCCTCTCAAGTCGACGGAAGCACCCACCACTGATGTTTGGTAACTTTTTGCCTTCTGCAGTCCCCTGGCTGTGCCGGTGACGTTACCGCCGCCTGCGTGAGCAATCACGACCATGTCGGGGAACCGTCCTTCCTGATCCATCAACTGTGTTACCAACTCGTAACCCAGGGTCTCAATGCCCATGACACCCGTGGGAATATAGAGTGAGGCACTGTAGAATCCGGTTTCTTCCAGGGCAAGGAGCATCATATAGAAAAGCTCCGGCCCGACAGTCAATTGCCAGACTTCCGCACCATAGGCTTCACAGGCTCTCGTCTTTTCCAGTATCTCGGGCTGTCCCACTTTTCGACTGTCGTACACTTCTTGATAAATTATTGTTTTCAATCCATATTTGGCAGCCTGTGAAGCTACAGCAGCACCATAGTTTCCGGAGGTAGCTGCTACTACCCCTTTATATCCCAGTTTGGAGGCATGGTAAACGGATAAAGATGCCCGGCGGTCTTTGAAACTGCCGCTCGGGCAGGCCTTTTCATCCTTGATAAATATTCGGGCCCCCTTTCCTGGAGCCGAAATTGACCGTACCATACCTGTAATGCTCTTTAGCTCGACAAGAGGTGTATTCCCTACACCGGCTTCCAGCTGAATTTTCCGAACATCGGATAGAGAATAACCGCATGAGCGCATCAATCCTTCATAGTCAAAGGCAATCGGTGAAACCTCGAACCGCTGATAATCGATACCGAAAGAGTTCTTGAGGATCTCCTTTTTTCTGGACATTACGGAGTGGTAGCTTGTGTCTTTCGTCATGGTTTGACCTTCTTTGTTCCTACGTTTGGGTTCCCTTCTTTGCCGCAGTGAAACAGTTCCGGTCGAGGTTTGCCGAAATTATGGCTGTATACAGGATTGATTTCAACCAGGGTCCCTGATATTTCACGCCCTATGAAAGTCTCTATACGGACAGTACTCCCAATTTTTGCCCGATCTTCCAGTAGAAAACCTTTGATCCACGCCTCGTAAGGAACAGCTTTTGTAGAAGCGGGCAGGTCCTGGGATCTTTGTTCCGGTGTCAGAATGATCTTGTGGATTTGAACAAGATCACCCCTCCGTGCATCCAGTTTCTGATCATTTCCCATAGTGCTTTGCACTCCCTGTACGAAAGGTTATTTACCCCAGCCCATTTGCTGCATCATGGTATAGGAATCCCAATGATCCCGGATGTACTTTATCTTTCCATTCTCCACTACCGCTACTTGACAATACATGCAATCGAAGGGCTTATTTGGAGCCGGCTCCCCGAAATATTCACCTGTAATGGTTCCAGATATTCTCCCCACATTCACCACGTAATTGCCTTTTACGATGAACTTCTCGATGAAGACAGAAAAATCGGGTGATGCTTTCAGCCAGCCCTCGGCAAATTTCAACAAACCTTCATGTCCTTTTGCCGGAGGCAGGGTAATGTCGTGGTAAATGATATCTTCATGCGCGACGGACATAAGTCGATCAATGTCATGGGTATCCCACGCCTTAAGCTCCTCCATTACTATGCGAAGATTTTCCTGTTCTTCTTTCGTAAGGTCTTCAAATTCACTTGGTTTTTTGTAGAGTAAGTTTTCCATGTGACACCTCTCTCCTGTTGTGCTTTCTTTATAGAAGCTTTCTAATTCTGTAGTCAACTCTGACTTTTTACTGCTCAATTGATTCATCTCCTTTATTTTTCTATCCCAAGATACTTGGTTTTGATCTCTTCCTTGTCCCTCAGCTCTATGGGCGTTGATTCATACACTATAGAACCTTTGCTTATGATATAGACATAATCGGAAAGTACCAATGCCATGGGAAGATTCTGTTCAACCAATAGAATGGATAAACCGCATTCCTTGAGTTGTTTGATGATCCCGCAAATTTGTTTAAAGACTATGGGAGCCAATCCTTCGGAGGGTTCATCCATGAGGAGCAAGTCAGGGTTGGTCATAAGGGCTCTCCCAATGGCCAACATCTGCTGTTCACCACCACTCAGGCGGCTGCTGCTGAGTTTTGCACGTTCCTTGAGGATTGGAAAACACGAGAACACTGTGTCCAGTGTCCAGGCTTTAGCCCTTTCCCCGCTGGTTACTGCTATGTTCAAGTTCTCTTCCACGCTTAGGGAGGGGAAAATGTGCCGCCCTTGAGGAACCAAACCGATGCCCATCTTGGCGATTTGGTACGAAGCAAGATTAACGATGTCTTTTCCTTTGAAAAAGATTGTGCCACGCCTTGGTGGCGTAAAGCCAATGATAGATCGGATAGTTGTAGTTTTACCCATTCCGTTACGTCCTAAGAGAGCTACTACAGAACCTTCTTTGACCTCTAGCGATATGCCGTGAAGGATGTAACTCTCTCCATAGTACGTATGGACATCAACCAGTTGTAATAGTTCCTGCATTGTCCGCACATCCCATGTAGATTTCCCTGACTCTTGAGTCAACCCGGATTTCTTCGGGCACCCCTTCTACTATTATCTTGCCATAATGTAGCACCATGATGCGGTCGGCGACGCCGAACACGAGATCCATGTCATGAGCAACCAAGAGTATTGTGATATCTCTGCCCAGATTTTTAAGCATATCGGTGATTTCAGCGCTCTCAGCAGTCGTCAGTCCGCAGCTTGGCTCATCCAAAAGCAACAGTTTTGGTTCCAGTGCCAAAGTAAGGGTGATTTCCAATCGCCGTTGCTCACCATAAGATAAATTTTTTACCAGCTCATCTCTATGCTCCCACAAATCAATCAGTGTCAGCAGCTCTCGCGCTCTGGTATGCAGGGCTATATAGGTGGTAGTTGATCTCATCATATGAAAGCGGGAGCTTCTCAGGCCATGAAGAGTGATTAAAGTGTTATCAAGTACTGTAAGATTGAGAAAGAGACTTGTTATTTGGAAAGAACGGCTCTGGCCAAGATGCGCACGGCGATACGTGGGGGAGTGAGTAATATCTATTCCGAAAAGGTGTATCTTGCCGTATGATGGCGGTAGTTGCCCGTTAATCAGGTTAAAGAGTGTTGTTTTCCCCGCACCATTAGGTCCGATGATACCCAAGCGCTCTCCAACATTCACGCTGAAGGAAACATCACTCAGAGCATGAACGCCACCGAAGGCTTTTGTGAGACCTTTAACCTTTAGAGCTTCCATAGCGATAATTCAACTTTCTCCAGAGTTTGGTTAGGTGAATACCAACGCCACCACGGGCGTACATAATAGCTGCGACAAAAAGAGCGCCCAATATTAAAGGCCAGCGCTCCGGTGTGAATAAGCTGGAAAAGTATTCAACGAATACGATTATCAGCGCTCCTATCACAGGGCCGAGGAGTGTTCCACTGCCGCCTATGATCACCATGATCATGGGCATGAAAGAAGTCACGACGCCGACGTGCGTAGGAGATATGAACCTGTTATAGTAAGCAAATAAAGTGCCGGCTACTCCGGCAAATGCTCCTGTGATGATAAAAGCTAAGTATTTGTAGAGCCAGGTGTTGTATCCCAGGGATTGCATCCGGGGCTCATTCTCGCGAATCCCTCTCAGAGCATGCCCGAAGGGAGAATTCATGATACGGTAGACCAGGTAAAAACAGAGGAGAAAAATAATTAAAACGAAGTAATAGAAGTTGATGGTATTCCAGCGAAATCCAGGTATGCCTAAGTTTGGGCGCAACAATCCTGAAATACCCTGCATGCCAGGAGTCGATAGCCATTTCCAATTCCATGTAACGCTGTATAGAAGTTCCCCGAAAGCAAAGGTGACTAACAAGAAGTACATGCCTGAGACCCGGAGCGCCATAAAGCCGAATATAGCAGAAATAAAAGCAGCCACTAGGACTCCAAGAGGCAAGCCTACCCACAGGGAATCGATGTTATAATGAAGCATCAATGCCGCTACCGTGTAACCCCCTGCTCCAAAATAGGCGGCATGCCCCAAAGAAAGCAGGCCGGTGTGCCCGTAAATAAGATCGTAACTGGAGGCGAAAAGAGCAAAAACAACGAACTTGGTCCATATGTTTCGAACATAGGTGGGTACAAGAGCGGGTAATATGCAAAGTACCAGGGCTCCTGCAATAAAAGGAGTGAAACGGATCAACAGCGACTGCCCGGATCGTCTTGAAGTTTCTCTTTCATTAGGCAATGTCATATATCAGCTCTTTCTCCCTAGAAGTCCGCTTGGTTTTACCAAAAGGATGACTATCATAGCTAAATATATGGTGAACATGGCAAATTGTGGGAACAAGGCTTTACCGAACGTATCGATAAGGCCAATAACCAGTCCTCCTAACAGAGAACCCTGCACAGAGCCAAGGCCACCGACAACCACCACGATCAATGAATAGAGTAAAATATCCGTCCCTAGCCAGCTGTAAGCACCTATGAGCTGAGCACCTATTACCCCGGCACACCCGGCTATGAATGCCGCGAACAGGAACACGACAGTAAAGATAAAATCGAGGTTTATGCCCAAACCGGTTGTCATTTCTTTGTCGTCCATTCCTGCACGCACAATCGCACCAATTCGGGTCTTGTCTTGCAAATACCATAAAGCTATGGCTATTATTGCTCCAATAGCAATGATGGCAAGACGGTCTTTTGCAAAGGGCATTCCGGCGATTTCCATGCTGCCGTAAAGAATTGGCGCTGTAAATTGCAGCCGGCGGTGACCTCCCCAGATCCAGATAACAAGATTACTCAGGATGTATACAAAACCAAAAGTCAACAACACCTGTTCGTTTGGTTGCTTATAGAGGCGGCGAAGAAATCCGCGCTCTATGAGCAGACCGACAAGAGCGCCGGCGATTCCACCCACGATGACGGCGAGCGCGAAATTCATCTTCCATTGTACCGCTATTGTCCAGCCTGCATAGGCTCCAACCATATACAGGGCGCCGTGGGCCAAGTTGATTATACCCATGAGCCCCATGACAATAGAGAGTCCTGAGGCGATGAGGAACAGTATCATCCCGAAAGAAATTCCGTTTACAAGATTAGCGAGTACAAGCTCCATGCATTAAATTCCTCAAATACTTTAGTTTTCAAGCAGGCGTATGAGATATTTAGTTTTATTTGGGTGGTACCCAACCGCGCGAAGCCTCGATGAACTCTGGATCAATGCGCACCGTGTCGATGGGCGTCGACAGGACATAGTTATCGCCTTTCTTCTCTGCTGTGGTTATGTACATGTTTGTAATGGCAACCCCATCGGGAGTAAATGATACGGGACCATCTGCGCTTTTTATTTTCAGACTCACGATGGCCGGCCAGAGCTTCTCGTATGAATCATCGCCCTTTGTTTTCTCCAATCCAGCCAAGACTATCTTGCCGAGAGTGTAGGTCTTCACTTCTGCCCCACTGGGGAACAATTTCCCGATCTTGGGAGTGATACCCTCCACAAATTTCTTGTTCTCTGGTGTATCGAGCTGCCAGGTATAGCTCGACTGTCCCGGGATACCAAGTGCTATGTCACCGAGTTCTGCCAGAGACTCCGGTGTGTAGTCTCCGTCCTGGGTTATGGTCACCAAGGGCATCTTTAACCCAGCTTGATGGTATTGATAGATAAACCGGGCTACCGGACCTGGACCTTCAAGTGCATAAAGGACGACATCAGCTGTTTTAAAGGCACCTATATATGGACTGTAATCCGGATTCCCGACAGGGGGCCATAGCTGTTGAACAACAGTACCTCCGGCGTCTGCAAATCCCTTGGCGGCGCCATTTGCATAACCGATCTTACCTGCATAATTGGCACCGATGGTGATCATGGTCCTGTAACCGAGTTTCTCATAGCAGTATTTGCCGAAGGGATATGTCTGGGCATCCACCGTGGTGGGATATATTATGTAGGTTTTATACTTAATGTTCTCATACATACCATTGAAGAGAGAGGTCACGATGACCTTGTTTTCGGCCGCGTAGGGTGCGATTGCCAGGTGTGCATCACCCATGAGAGGTCCTATGCAGATGTTGATTTTATCTCTCTCCACCAGTGTTTTAAACTTTTCGAAAGCAACAGTGACATCGGTTGCCGAATCTTCAATGATAAGTTTGATCGGTCTGCCGGCAACTTCGTAGCCGACCTCTTCCAGCGCGAGCTCAAGGCCTGCTTCGAACTTCGGGCCAAGGTCTGCCACAGGACCGGTATAATCGAAGAGGGCACCAATTTTTATTGGCTCTCCCACTTTCTCTTTGGCCGGCTTTTCTGCTGAAAGTTCCTGCATACCTATAAAGCAAAACACTACCAAAATCAACGAAACAAGGGTAAGTAAAAAAATTTTCCTCATTTTTAAAATCCTCCTTTTAATAAAATTTTTATTATGTATATTAGCACTTTAATCGGAGCCATCTCCCGGGCTTTATAACAGCATACATTAAAGGAATGTTCTGTCAAGAAAAAATGATTTGGATGGAGCCGTTCTCAATATGAACCTTTCAGTGTGCGATATTGGCACGGCTCATTCAAAAAGTCTATGAGGCGGACAAAATAACGGAGTTCCTATACTTTTTTCCGAAATATTCTAGAAAATTGCAATTGTTTTTGGTACTTGGGCAGGATGATACCTGGGGTGATACCTATGTCTGTACCCATTTACTATATGTAAAGATGGTCTACTTAGGAATTTAATGAGGTTATGATACTTGGTATACTGTTATTTAAAAGCCCTATCACGTTCCAAATGAGCGTGTAATTTTTTTATTAAAAGGATAAAAAGCACTACAATGCATCAACGAGGTTGCCTTTAAGTGGACGTGTGTGAATGCCGCATTCGCCTCCACACTTGCTTGTCCCGTACCATCTACCGGCACGCTCGTTCTCCTCAGTTGATATCTTTGTGCATGGTGCACAACCCAGAGATCTGTAGCCTTCTGCATAAAGCTGGTTTACCTTCACCCCATTGAGTGCGAGAAACTGCCACACCTCTCTCTCCTTCCATATAAGGATCGGATTCAGTTTTATTAAACCTCTATCCCGCTCCTCTACCTCTCTAAAGTCGGTCCTAGTCCTCCCTTCCGTGCACCGCAGACCGGTCACCCAGCAGCTGACATTCATCTCTTCAATTGCCCAGCGAGTCGGTAATACCTTCAGGATATAGCAGCAGCGATCAGGGTCATATTCGTAGAGTTTCTCAGGTATCTCTTCGTCATTCCTGTAGATCTTCAGTTCCGGATACTGCTCTACTACTTCGTGCATAAACTGTATTGTCACCTTAGGTTTAAATCGTGTTGTCACAATAAATCCCTTGATTTTCGGGCTAACCATCTTTGCCAGAGCCCAGACACACACAGAATCCTTTCCCAGGCTGTTTGCTACTACAAGCCCATCCCCATATCTCTCATACGCCTCTTCGATAAGTGCAAGGGATCTTTCTACCTTCTGTTTGTAATTGAGAATTTCAACCAGTTCTTTTACATTTTCATTGTTTTCTAGTAGTCCCATTCTTTTCCTCCACTTTTCTAGAAAGTGTATACTGGCAAAAAGGATAGTACCAGTAGTGAAAATAGGGAAATAAATTAGTCTAATAAGTGAAGTACTTCTATTACACTTTCTTATAGATCTGCCTTACTATTTATCTATATCATATTGATCACGAGCTTGAGCGACGGTGCTTGAAGTATACGAGGGAGGCAGCCAGGAGTATATGATCATCGATGTGGCCTACGAGCTTTTGCAGAAGAAAAATGCATGACAATGCGCCGATCAGGCTGATATGGGAATGGAGTGAACTAACAGGAGGGAAAAGATGGGAAAAGGGAAAGACATAAGTCAATAGTTGTAGAATCAAAAACATAAATTGGACTATCCTTCTTTAGAGAAGGATACATGACAGTTTGGAGGTTTTTCCTAACTTTTTACCGCTTCAAACATAGCTATAATATTTTCGGGGGGAATATCTGCGAGGATATTGTGAACTTGTTGGAAAACAAAACCACCACCCGGTGACATTATTCGCACATTCTCTTTTACATGCTTACGTACTTCTTCGGGAGTTCCACGAGGTAAAATATCCCTTGTATCACATCCGCCGCCCCAAAATACCAAATCTTTTCCAAATTCCTTCTTCAATCTTGATAATTCCATATCATTACAAGTGAATTGTACTGGATTAATAATATCCAGGCCTGCATCAATAATATCACTTAATAATGGATATACACCACCGCAACAATGCAAACTGACTTTAATGTGAGGGGATATTTTTTTTACCTGATTCCACAGAAGTTTATGACGCGGTTTAAAATATTCGCGATACATTCGTGGCGAGAACTGGGGGCCAGATTGTGTACCTAGGTCATCACCAAAACCGATAATATCGATATATTCTCCGACTGCTTCCAGATATTTTTGCATATTGTCCAAATGAAATTCAGTTAACTTATCAAGATATGTATGTATACGTTTTGGCTCTGCCGCTAATAGATATAAAAAATGATCAATACGAAATGAAAACTCCCCAATTTCTATCAGGTTTCCGCCAAATGTCGCATATATAGCTCTGTCTGTGGATTTTCGAAGATCCTTCGCTGTTTGCCTGAAGACTCTAAGTCCATGCTCATCAAATCCTGCAGGTGCTGGTGGGATTCCAAGTCTGCACCACATAATTTGTTTGAGGTAATACGGCAGTTTATCGAAAACTGTATCGTCATTATTGAGTAGAGGGAAAAAAGTCTGTTCATAGAACAGACATCCATTCTTCTGTATGCAAATTACCTGTCCCTCATCACCATAAACCACGTTACCCTCATTGGTTTTTTTTACATTTATAAAAGAAGGTATTTTACAAGGGGTTCCATCCGGCAATTCCCAATCTTGCCAGTAATCCTCATTTTTATAAAAATTATGTCCGAGCTCTACTACATCCGCGCCTACAATATTTAAAACGTCGTCCTCTACTGAGGCGAGCTGTTGAATGAAATCATAAACATATAATTTGCTAGGAGGTAAACCTAAAAATTTCCGCAATTTAATATATGCCTGCACCATAATGCCACTGGAACGATGTCCATTAAAGTCAATTGGAATTCTATCTGGCTCTTTATGATTTATGGCTGTAATAATTCTTTCCCTTGAGTTCACACTAATCTCCTTTTTAGTATCAATGTTCGAAGGATAAAACCATTCATGTGATAAAGGACTTCAATAGGTGTACAGTGAGTTATAGGAATTACGTTTCCAAAGTATGATATTAAATAGCAAGCACCAGTTCCAACAAATATAACAACACCATCTTCTACTTCCAGCTTTATCTGAATTACTCCTATTTTTCCTATCTTTACTTTTCCTCGTCCTGCTTTTTCTTCTGTTTTTCTCGTTCCTCGAGTGCTTTTAATACTTCTTCTGGTGTTTGTGCTTGTATTACTTCTTCTTCTTTTTGGACTGCTTGAACAGCCTCTTCTTCTTTTTTTACTGGCGCACAACCTACGAACAATATTATGAACTGTGTGATTATTATGAGTAGCAGAATAATTAATATTTTTTTTGACATCTCTCTACCCCTTTTACTCAATTAAATAAAAAACAATTTAATTTTATAATAATTATAATTTGAAATATTTACTCTATTGAATTTTGCAAACTCTTTATACCCTTCCTCCCCGCATTCCAGCTTCCTGTGTTTGTCTATCTATAAGAATAGCAATGTAAATAATAACACCTTTCGCTATCAACTGATAGAAATATCCCACACCTAATATTGTAAGCCCATTTGCTATTATACCCACAGTTAAGGCACCAATTAATGTACCCCACATACTACCAACCCCACCAAATAAACTGGTACCTCCAATAACTACAGCTGATATAACGTCTAGCTCAAAACCTTGACCAGCGGTAGGATTTCCAGAAAAAAGGCGACCAGCTAAAATCGAACCTGCTAAACCTGAAAGCATTCCAGATATGAGAAAAACTATTATCTTGATCCTGTCTACATTTATTCCAGAAGTTATAGCAGCTTCCTGGTTACCACCCGTTGCATAAGCATAGCGACCAAACTTTGTTTTTCTAAGTATAAATTGACCAACAATTAATATCACTGCTGCTATAACAACTGGGGTTGGAATTGGCCCAATATAGCCTGTTCCTAATGATATAAAAGTATCATTTTTTATATAAATAGGAGCGCCTCCAGTATAAGCCAATGCCACACCCCTTGCAATACCCATCATGGCGAGCGTGGTTATCAATGCATTTAATCTTTGTTTTGCAACAATTACTCCCACCAACACACCAACTAATGCCATTCCAATCATTATTATTAAAAGTGCTACATACCATGGGGTTCCATAATATAATATGGCCGCAGCAAATACCCCAGAGAGAGCTAAATAAGAGCCTACTGCAAGATCTATATTTGCAGTAATCATAACAAAAGTTAATCCTACACCAACTATGATGGCTAAAGATACCTGTCGGGCTACTGTTAAAATATTACTGATGGTAATAAATCTTCCTCCAGACATAATAGAAAAGAATATAATTAAAACAACAAGAGCAAATAAAACTCCCATCTTTCTTATCTGAAATCCTCTTATTTGTTCTTTTGCGCGTACTAATAAACTGACTTTTTCTATTGTATTATTATCTCCAGACATTTATTTATTCCTTTCAAACATTTTATATACCCTATATTTTTTAGACCGCAAGTTCCATTATTTTCTCTTCTGTGGCTTCTTCATTCATAAATGTCCCAACTATTTTACCTTTATTCATAACTATTATTCTATCAGACAGAGTTAATATTTCTGGTAGTTCGGAGGAAATAAAAATAATTCCTTTACCTTGGTCAGATAATAATCTTATTAATTTATAAATCTCAGATTTCGCACCGACATCAATACCTCTGGTAGGTTCATCCATAATTAGTATTTCAGGAGCCGTAGCAAGCCATTTGGCTATTGCTACTTTTTGTTGATTACCTCCACTCATTGTTATAACTTGAGCTTCAATATTTTGAGGTTTTATGTCTAATTGCTTTGTAAATTTACCAACAAAATTTTTTTCCGTTCCACCCATGATATAGCCGTATTTACTTAAATAATCTAAATATGAAATAGTAACATTTTCTCTTATATTAAAATTTAAAAATAGACTTTCTCTTTTTCTATCCTCAGAGGTCATTCCTATACCCTTATTAATTGCTTCTTTGGGGCCTTTAAACTGTTTTATATCTTTGCCGTTTATAATAATGTTGCCTTCGTCAATAGTTTCAAGACCGAAAATTGCTCTCATAAGATCTGTTCTACCCGCTCCAACCAAGCCTGAGAAACCTAAAATCTCACAAGCGTGTAAGGAAAAATTGATATTTTCAAAAATCCCCTTTTTAGTTAGATTTCTTACCTCTAATAGAACTTTACCAACTTTTTTTCCCATTTTATGGGCGGTCTTAATGTACTTACTTTCGATATCTCTACCAACCATCATTCTGACAATATCAATATAATTTAAATCTTTCAGTGATTTTGTTCCAACAAGCTTTCCATCCTTTAAAACAGTTACTGTATCGGCTATCTCAAATACTTCTTCAAGTCTGTGAGATATATAAATTATGGATCTTCCCTGTTCTTTAAGCTTGCGAATTGTTTCAAAAAGCTTCTTTGTTTCATGTAACGTAAGTGTAGCTGTTGGTTCATCCATAATTATAACATCACTCTCATATGAAAGGGCTTTTGCTATTTCCACCATTTGCTGTTGAGCCACACTTAAGCTCGAAACTAAGGTACGTGAGTCAACGTCGGCTTCTAATAAATCAAGATATTTTTTACATTCCCTATTAAGCTTCTTTTCATCGATATAGTTAAAAAAGGAGCTACTGAACTCGTTGCCTAAAAATATATTATCTGCGACAGTAAGATTTGGACAAAGATTTAATTCCTGATAAATGGTACTTATACCAAGTTCTTGCGCGTAACGAGGATTCTTTATATCAATCTCTTTTCCTTTATAGAGTATTTGCCCTGAATCTTGATGATAAACACCAGACAGAATTTTTATCAAAGTAGATTTTCCAGCTCCATTTTCCCCCACCAGGGCATGAACCTCTCCTCGATCAACTTCAAAAGTAACTTTATCCAGGGCCTTAACACCTGGAAAACTTTTTGAAATATCCTTCATTATAAAGATTGTTCCGGAGTTCATTAATTTATCCCCTTAATTTTTCACAAAATTAATTTTACATAATAACAAATTTTATTGTTAATAGTAATAATAAAACATTTTTATTTATATATTTTTGCAAGTTTTGACTGTTATTATAGATTGATTTCAATTCGCTCACAATGTTTTTTTGCGATAGTAATATAAAACGATTTATATGATCCTAAAAATCTGTGCACCGGCATTCAAGTTCTTTTATTCCTGTAAATATCCCTCATTAGATCTCAAAATTACTCAATTACAATCATTTTTCTATTTGATTTTCCCTAGTTGACACTTTTATAGAGATAGATAACAGTTTTTTTAATAAAAATAAATTGAAAATTTGTATATCTTGACAAGAATTGTAAAACAGACTATTCTGAACGAAAAAATGAAAATTATCTAATGGAATTAAAAAAGGGTTACACAATAGTATACTCATCGATTTTTTTTGGCATTATTGTCGGATCACTTGCAGTACTCGCACAGCCAATATTTAAGATACACCCCCCACAAGCCTATGGTATATGTACGATCTGCCACGCAAGGGATTTTCTAAATTGGTTCAGTGAAAGGCTATTTTCCTTCAAATTTGAGTCCGCAGAGGTATCAATACATTATCCCCTTGCCACAACCATTGGAATAATCATAGGTTCGATTTTGTCTTCCAAGCTAAATGGTGAATTCAAATTCATAAAAGTAGAAAACCTCGTTATCAAATTTTTTTTGGGACTTGCTGTATCACATTTTGGATTGCTCATAATGAGTTGTCCGACAAGGTTGGTATTGCGATTTGCTTTTGGCGATCCGTTTGCCCTTTTCGCAATCATTGGTCTTTTATCTGGTATTACATTCGGAGTAATGATTTTAAAGAGGTTGTGACATTTATGATATCGGTAGCAGGCAGTTTATTAATTGGATTGATAGTGGGTTTTTTAGGTCAAAGATCACGTATGTGTTTTGTTGGCGGATTTCGAGATTTTCTTATGATTGGAGATAAAGATCTCTTGAAAGGTGTAATTGCGTTTTTTGCCTCCGCATGGCTTACAATATGGATTTTAAGCATAGTAGGAAAATTACTACCTGAATTGTATAGTATAATTAACGTTAAATATGTAATGTATCCTTCTTTTCTAAGTGTTTTTTTAAGCAAATTCATGATAGTAAGTTTAATAGGAGGCCTGGGTCTCGGATTATTTTCAACGTTAGCAGGAGGCTGCCCCTTAAGGCAACATGTAATGGCTGGTCAAGGAAGGATTGACTCGATTGTATATCTTCTTGGGTTTTATATTGGAATAATCATTTATTACGTGAGTACAGTTAAATTTATAGCGCTTATAATTTAACAATTTTTTCCTCAGATTATAGCAGCAATTATATTCTGCCGCTTAAAAAATCTTTATTGTATAATGATCAGTATAAATAAAGATGGAAAGCTAAATACTTCATATCATCTAAAAAAACCTATGAAAAGATCGTACATATTAGCGGCTGATTTGGGGGTTTCTTTAGTTAAAGTAGGAATTTATGATACTTCAGGAAACTGCATACAATTAAAAACAGATAATTCACCTGCGGAATATCCTAAACCACATATTTTTGTACAATCAGGGGATGAATATTTTAAAATTGTGACATGTTTGATTAAAAGCTTGATGGATAATCCGCATATACACTCTGCAGATATTGAAGCAATTGTTTTTTCTGGAGCGATGGGTGGCGCAATCGGTATCGATAATGAATGGAATGCTGTTACACGGTGGTCCACAGTCATAGATAATAGGTCCTGTAACTATGCTATTGATATGATGAAAACGGCGGGCGATGAAATCCGAATACTGTCAGGCACTAATTTTCCGTCTTACTCACCCAAGATTTTATGGTGGAAAACAGAATATCCGAATGTATATAAAAAGATCTCGAAATTCATGTTTTTAAATGGATTTATTGCGGGTAAGATGGGAAATTTGACTGTTGAACGTGCCTTCGTTGATAGAACCTATCTTCAAATGACGGGTATTGCTGATCTTTTAAAAAATAAATGGTCTGATACACTTTGCTATCAATTTGGGATTGAAAAAAATAAACTCCCGAATATCGTAAGATCAAAAACTATAATAGGAAAACTTTGTAAAACGGTCGCGCAAAACTGTGGTTTAATAGATGGAATTCCTCTTATTGCCGGTGCAGGAGATAAACCTGCAGGTTACGTAGGTGCAGGCATAGCTACTCCTGGATTGCTCATCGATGAAGCCGCCTCTTTTGCAGCATTCAGCCTCTGTACTGATAGATACGTACCTGATCGCAACCATAGGACGCTTGAAAATATACCATCTCCCATATCTGGACAATATTATCCAACCATTTATCTTATTGGTTCTGGAACGACCCATACATGGTTTAAGAATACCTTTGGTGATGAAGAAAAAAGGATTGCTGCTGAAACGGGTAAGTCAGAATATGACATATTGGATGAAAAAGCGAAAAATATAGCACCAGGTTCCGATGGATTACTAGCCATCGGTTTATTAGGAGGAAGGGTGACCCCTTGTGACCCTGACATCAAAGGAATGTGGCTTGGCTTTTCTTGGAATCACAAGAAGGAACATTTTTACAGATCATTGCTCGAAAGTTTTGCATATGAATACGCACACAGTTTAAATGTGATGAAAGAAAACTATCCTGATCTAAAGCTCCATGAAGTAAGAGTGATCGGTGGTGGTGCACGTTCAGATTTGTGGAACCAAATAAAAAGTGACGTGCTTGGATTACCGTATAAAAAACTTGACAGAGACAACTTTACACTGCTCGGTGATGTGCTCATTGCGGGCAATGCAATAGGGATTTATGATGATCTTGCAGAGATCGCGCAAAGCTTTGCAAAAGGAAGGAAATATTATTATCCAGACGAAGATAATTATTTACAATATCAGGAGTTTACTAAGGCATATGGAAATACTTTCGATCGGGTTAGAGATATTTTCCTGAATCTTAAAAAAATTCCTCATTCAAAGTAATCTGTAACACTTTTAATCTCTTGATAAATAATGGATAAGCAAAGAAGAAAGGAGCGTCTTTTCCGTTGAATTCTGAAGAAAGAGTAATCAGAGCATTGCGTAGAGAAGAGGTTGATAGAGTTCCTTCCTTTGAATGGATGATAGACAAAAAAGTAATGAACGCTATTAAGCCTGATAGAACCTACGAGGAATTCATCTATGAAATGGATTTAGATGCCTTTGTGGTGTATTTAGATTATGAGCGTGAGGAAATTAAACCCGGAGTATTCAGGGATGAATGGGGTAATATAGTGAAAGCCACTGATGAAGAACATACAATAGCAGAAGGGTGCATAAAAACATTGGATGATCTCAAAAGATATGAACCTCCTGACCCGGGATCACCCCATCGATATAAAACACTAGATAGTATTCTACACGAACACAGTGGAAAAAAGGCGATAATACTGCATCTCAATGACGTTTTTTCAATACCTAGAAATTTATTAGGTTATGAGCAATTCCTCATATCTATTATTGAAAACCCAAGGCTTGTAAATGAATTGGTTGAATTATCCGTTGAAATCAACCTTACATTGGCAAAGGAAGCGATAAAGAGGGGTGTTAAAATTGTTTTTACCGGTGATGATTTTGCTTATAATAAAGGTCTTCTTGTATCCCCAAAATCTTTTGATGAAATCTTTTATCCTCGTTTTTTAAAGGTTATCCGAGGTTTCAAAGAGTTAGGTCTCTTTGTTATAAAACATACCGATGGAAATATTTGGTCAATTATTGATAAGATTGTCGAGTCAGGGGTAGATTGTTTGGATCCCCTTGAACCGCGAGCAGGTATGGATATTACTACTGTAAAAAGAAAATACAGTAATAGAATAGCCATAAAGGGTAATGTGGATTGTGCAAAAACCCTCTCCTTTGGAACAAAAGAGGAAGTAATTGAAGAAACGAAACAATGCCTTCGGGATGGTGCACCTGGCTGGGGATTTATCTTATCATCAAGCAATAGTATTCATTCTTCAGTAAAACCAGAAAACTACGTGGCCATGTTAGAAACTTTATATAAATATGGCCATTATCCTATAAATATTTAATCTATGAATCAATCCACTTCGATATTTTTTTTACCTGTGGATAATAATGTATTGCTTCGAAAACAACTTTATTTTTCTTTAAAGTAGAACTTATTTCCTTTTCTTTCTTATACTCAAAACAAAGAGCTGTTCCGCAGTTTGGACTTATTTCTCTAGGTCCAGGTATAAGCATGACATTGAACCCGTTTTTCTTGAGCACTTTTTCTGCTTTCATTACCTGTTGTGATGAGAAAAACGTTATTACGCCGTCCATACCCACTATTTAATATATAACATCTTTTTTGATTAATCTATTTTACCCATTGAAATTTCTTTTAATGCCAATATTGATTTTTCAACCTGTTCAATCGTGTTAAAATAAGAAAAACTGAACCGGATAGTGCCATCTGGAAAAGTCCCGTTTGTTTTATGTGCATTGGGATTACAATGCAACCCAATTCGACACATTATAGAATATTTGCGATCAAGAATAAGACCAATAATAGATGGGCTCATATTTTTAATAGTAAAAGATACGATACCTACCTGTTTTTCTTGATTCTTTATTCCATAAATCTTTATTCCCTTTATGTGGATCGCTCCATCTATAAAAGTCTTTATTAGTTCCTTTTCATGTTTTCTTATCTTTGAAAGGCCCTCTTTTAGTAAAAAGTCGATTCCTGCCTTTAATCCAGCAAGACCTATTACATTTGTGGTGCCACTTTCCAATTGATCAGGTAAGAATTCTGGTTGCATATCTTTATCTGATTTGCTACCCGTGCCGCCACATATGAGGGGTGATAAATTAATACTGCTTCCTATGCACATTCCACCAGTTCCTGTAGGACCAAACAAACTCTTATGCCCGGTAAATGCCATAATACAATTATCAAACCTATCTAAATTAATATCCATTGGTATGGCTCCCGCCGTTTGGGCACAATCGACGAGCAGAGGTATGTTTCTTTCCTTGCAAATTGAAGCCACTTCTTCCACAGGCAATATGGTTCCAGTTACATTTGAGGCATATGTTAAAACCACAAGTTTGGTATTTCTTTTTAATTCTTTCAATATCTCTTCTTGATTTAGCGCGCCATCTGAGTTGCATTTGACAATCGATAATGAAACACCCTTTTTTTCCAAATGCCTCAGCGGGCGCATCACGGAATTATGTTCAGTCGAACTAGTTATTGCGTGATCACCTGGTTTTAATAAACTAAATATGCATATATTAAGGGCCTCTGTAGCATTTTTAGTAAAAACAATTCTTGAAGTATCGTGAAAATTAAAAACCTTCCCTACAGTTTCACGGGTTTCTTCTACAAGCCTGCTCGCAGAAATAGACATTCTGTGTCCTGACCGTCCAGGACTCCCCCCTATCTCCTCTAAATAATATTTTATTGCATGTAATACTTGTTTTGGTTTGGGCCATGAAGTAGCCGCATTATCGAAATATATTGCCTCTTCCATTATTTATTCACACTCTCTTAACCGAAATTTGCAATTCTAAAATTAATATCAGTTAACCATTGTTCCCTATGGATAGGATTTAAATCCTCAGGTGTGCCGGTCACTATTGCTTTCCAGCTCTGACCGGTCCATATCAAAGGCAGTTTCTTTTCCCAATTAGCTATGGCACAACTTCCAATAATATATCCTTTTACATTTACTATATATATTCCCTTAATGTAGTTTTCGTAATCAAAATAATTTAGAATTTCATTCTCATGCGAAAACTCACTTGCAAAATCTGCCCGCGAAATGGTAGTAACATCCGTTATCTCTAATGATGAAAAATGTACTCGCCATCCATTTTTTCCATAATCTTCTATGGCATGCTCTATGAAGATATTTTTATCTATCAATCCATCCAATGAATAAGATTTTGGCTTTCCAAATCCACTGCTTTTTTCAATCCATCTTCCTTCATAGGAATAATAATAAAGATCAACATAATTTCCCTTATCAATGCAATCATATATTTTAAAGACCACATTCTCTATTTCACCGAATCTCACTCGTTCTAATTGTTTATTACGAATAAAACCAAAAACAATTGAAGAGAAAGCTATTACTGCCAGGATATATATGGTAATGGTCAATACCTTCATAATAGTTATTTTCATCTTTATTGATTTTTTTGAGAGGTTGTACCATCCTTTAAAGTTATCTGTAAAAGATGGGATTTAAATTGTACCCTGTGTATGTATCCATTTATTTTTTTATACATATTTATTCTTGACAATTAATGTGTACTATGACAAAATAATAAAAAAAAACAAATAATTTAATAAAAAGAGGTAAGTGAACAACTATATACTCAATATAAGCAATTTTTCTTTAATTCGGAAGGAAAGTTTGAGTATTGTTTGATTTTTACTCATAAGTTTTCTTACTCTACAATGTATGTATTGGGATAAATCAATTTGTTTATTCCATCGGATTTTGGTTGTTAATCTTGTCAAGGGGAGGGGGTGAGATAGAGCCAATTAAATATTTTATTATCATTAATGTTTTATACTTTTTTTAATTATTATGAGAAAGGAGGTATGTTATGGAGAAGAAAGTATGGCTTAAAATATCATTAATCGTTCTATCCCTATTGTTCATCAGTGGTATTGCATTTGCAGGTGGAGCAAAAGAAGCTGAAAAAGTAAAAATCGGAGTTATTCAGATAACACTGGAACATGAATACCAGGTAATGCTAAATAGAGGCTTTAATGATAAAGCTGAAGAAATGGGTGCTGAAGTAGTTTTATGTGTTCACGAGATGAACCCAGAAAAATGTGTAAAATGTGGAGAAGACCTTGTTGCTGCTGGAGTTAAAGTTATCATTTGTGCACCTGGTGACCCAGCGAGCTGGCAAGCAGTATTGCAAATGTGTAGAAAGGCTGGTATTCCTCTTCTATGTGATGGATCGCCACAACCAGTAGAAGAAGGTGTTGTTCCATTTATAGGAACTGACAGCCGGGGTGGCGGTAGATTTGCAGGAGAGTTCGCAGGTAAATGGATTAACGAAAATCTAGGCGGGAGCGCTAAAGTACTTGGGCTCACATTGCCTACTTTTACCGATTGTGTCGCAAGAAATGAAGGCTTCAACGAAGCTCTGTTTGAAACTGCTACAGGTAAAATAACGTTAATTGAAGAAAATGGTCATGGCTTAAGAGCAAAAGGTTTAGAGGTTGGAGAAAATGTTTTGCAAGCTCATCCAGATTTGGATGTTATATTTGGTTGCAACGATGACTCAGCTCTTGGAGCTATGAGTGCTGCCCAGGCTGCTGGTAAAGATCCGGAAAAATTTCTGGTAATAGGTTTTGATGGTACCTTGGGAGCATTTAATGAGATTAAAAAAGGTGGCATGATGCGGTTGGATATAGTTCAGCAGCCTTATCTATATGCTCAAATGCATATGGAAAGAGCTATTAGATTAGCAAGGGGTGAAGCAATCATTGAACATTATCAGGACATGGGACCTCTCTATATCCAAACACCGGTAGTATCTATAGAAAATGTAGATGAGTGGATTGAAAAAGTATCAGCAATAATGCCTAAATAGTAAATAGATATCAAAACATGCTGATGCTTTCTTTGTGGATGTAAACTGAATTTTCTAGTGAAAGAGTATTTAACTATCAACCTTAGCCTATAGAGGTTTTAAATAATAGGCTAAGGTTTTTTTATATATTTATACAGAAGTGTCCATATCTGAAAGCGATGCGCAACATTTTTTTTGTATATATATCTCATCCGTGATTCCTCTTTTTCCATTAGATGTTCTTGGAAGCAGTTTTTAGAACCAAGGATAAAAATATCATTTGACTTCTATCTTTCCAAGATGTTCGGCCTGATAAACTCAGTTCCATCTACTGGGAGCTTGAGTGTTGGAAACAGGATGGGTTTTGTTATAAAAACAAATCCTTCTTTTTGGGAAATGAACCCGTCCTCGGATTTAGTCCCGCTGATTGATGGATTCCAGCAGAAGCACTGATTCTCCTGCACATGTTCGGTACTCTCGGCATTACATATATAATCACGGATATCATAGCCCATTGCACCACCCTGATGATGGAGCTTCCACTCACCCTTATACCCGAGTTCCTCATACAGTTCTTTTGCTTTGTTGAAGATATTTCCTGTTTTTTCTCCAGGGCGTGTTGCCGCTATCATGGCACATTCTATGAAAACGTTGTCCTCGTACTGTTTTCTGTGCTTTGCGGAGAGCTTCCCAAAGTTTAGGAGTCGAGTTATCGTTGTATTAAGCCCCCATTTTCGAGACATCACACAGAGCATCACATATTTATCGATCTTTCGTTCCGTTGGTATGGGATGCCGATATTTATAAACACGGTCATCAGCTGCTGCCTGGAAACCCACTTGATCGATCCTGTGCTTCCACAACAGTCTCGTCAGCTCTCCGGTAATCTCGGCCTCCGTATCACCCGGATTCACTTCTTGAAGCACAGACTCGACTGCTTCTGATGTTTTTTCTCCTAGCCACAAATACCTCTCTATCTCAGAAGGTAAGAGCGAATATCGCAGGCGGTTGATATCATCTCCGATAAAGCACGTGCCCTCAAGGGGTATGTCGCACCCAATGTCCTTTACCGGCACCACCTTTTCGACACATTCCAGTTCGCTGCCCTCATACCACTCATAATCGAGAAGCGAAAATCCTAAATCTTCGAGCCCTTCCTCCTCCATATTTCTATATCTCTCTATCCTGTTCGCCACGCAAAACTTCTCTTTCTCGGTTACGAGGATTGAGCTGAAACCGATGTCTGTGGAAATAGCAACCATATTCATACCCCCAGCAGTAAACCAGCTGTAGTTTGGTTGCCGTTTTAAAAGAATCCCTTTTAAACCCATTGAGTCCATTAAGGAACGGAGCCTTTTTTCTTTTACAACAATTTCTTCTCTTCTATCCACTTTAACCTCCTTATATCTATTCTTTTGCTTATGCAGATTAAAAATAAGCAAATGAAACATATGTGTGGTGCTTATCCCTTAACGGCTCCTGCCATTAATCCTTTCACAATAGCTCTTTGAGCAATTGAAAAGAATATGATACCGGGCAGAGCAGTGAAAATTGCCGTTGCAGCTATAGAATCCCACTGAACGAGTTCATCCCCCACAAAGTAATGAGCGCCTACCGTTATTGGCTGCACTGATCGGGTATTTGTAAATATGATTCCGTAGAGAAATTCGTTCCACGTCCACAAAAAGGTAATTATGGCCACAGCCGCTATCCCAATAGCTGAAACAGGAACTACGATTCTGAAAAAAGCTCTTGTCCTGGTACAGCCGTCCACAATTGCAGAATCTATCAGCTCTCTGGGAAATTTATCAATAAAGGATTTAAGCATCCATATGGCAAAAGGATACCATAAAAACGTATTCACAAGCATCAAACAGACATATGTATTTATAAGGTGAAGAAAGCTCATGATCATATAAAACGGTACCAGAAGCGAAATTGGCGGAATTATCCGGGTGGCTATAAATATGAGAAGCAGCATGTTCGCCCCCTTGAACTTATACTGACTCAACCCATAGGCGGTTAAAAGTCCGCCAACCATCACAATAGTTGTAGTTCCGATAGCAACTATCAGTGAGTTCAAAAGGTGTCTTAATATTGGGCTTCTGAAAAGTACCTCATGGTACGCCTGGAGAGTTGGATCTTTGGGAAAGTACGTTGGAGGCCAACTGAACGTTTCAGCCCGTGTTTTAAAGGAGGTAAAAAGCGTAAAGATAATGGGAGCCAACATAATGGAAAGAATTATGATGAGTAGCAGGTATGAAGTTAATGGTCTTTCCAGGATTCTCGCTATTGTTTTTCTCACCACGTTGCTTACTCCTTTTTAAGGATGAGATACACATAATAGCCGGCAAAACTCGATATTAGAAGCAGCATGATAACACCAGCCGCCGACCCTGTACCGTAATTTACTCTCAACCAGAGTTGATCGATGATGTAGAGGCTCATGACGTACGTGGCCCTGCCCGGGCCTCCTCCGGTCATGGCAAAGATTACATCGATGGTCCTGAAGTTGATCATACTAATTATGAGTAGTCCAACAAAGAGCATATTTTTAATGAGAGGCAACGTGATATACCTGAATGAGGCAATACAGTCAGCCCCATCCACTCTGGCCGCATCGTACAGCCCCTGCGGGATACTATCAATTCCTGCAAGTGCAAAAACAGTCATAAAGGGAATTCGAACCCATGCATCGGCAATAATGCAGGCCATCATGGCCAGCTTGGGATTGGAAAAAATAGGTAGGGGTTCGGAAATTAATCTCAGTCTCATTAGAAGATCGGTGAAAATTCCAACATTGGGATTAAATATCCATCTCCATATGAAACCAGAGATAACTAGAGGCACTGCCCATGGAAACATGGCCAGCGATCTGAAGAGTCCTGAACCTCTTGTGATCTTGGATAGAAGCAATGCAATGAGTAGCCCTCCACAGAATGTCAAACCTGTTGCTCCAACAGAGTAAATGGCCGTTTTCTGCAGGCTCAGCCAGAAGAGACGATCACTGAAAATGTACTTGTAATTATCGAATCCTGTAAAACCGATACGGGTTACAGCGGTGTAACGCATAAAACTTGTGACAAAAAGGGTGACCAGTGGAAATACAACCAGTGCGACAATTATGATAAAACCTGGAGAGGATAAAATAACTCCATATTTCCTATTGGTTATTCGCATTATTTTTACTCACGTGAGATAAAAACAATTTTCATAATAAAAAAATATTCATCCCGCGAAGAAACAGATCATTAAAAAGCTCTAACTTCTTTACTGCGGAAGGGCGAGCAACGATACTGGAGTATAGAGATGTTTAACATATTCCTA
>Ga0209636_10000908_pt1 | contig 29405 bp, 29 predicted proteins | sample DeeMarSWOR152_54_FD_187464 | JGI IMG/M metagenome (GOLD analysis project Ga0209636, IMG submission 187464) | Marine sediment microbial communities from White Oak River estuary, North Carolina - WOR-1-52-54 (SPAdes) (version 2) | ecosystem: Environmental > Aquatic > Marine > Intertidal zone >...
GTCAAATGTGTTTTCCTTTGTCCCGGCAATCGTATGCTTCAACTGGTAATACAACTCCCTGATAGATGCGGTTTTTCCTGCTGAAACCAAATCCTTGGCTTTAGATGCTATCAGCACGGTCTGCATAAATTTTTTTGAATGGGCGATGTTGAGGAACGATCTTGCAGATGTTTTATCCCCCAGCTGGAGCAGATTCTGTTCTGAGTCCCACTCCACGTTGCCCTTGCTTCTTATCGGGACATCTATGTAAGGGGACGTATGGGAGGTAATGGCGTCTGAAACCTTTCTGCCAAGATCTATGAGAAGGGATATTACTTCCTCATCCTCCCTTTTATTCAAATCTCTCATCTTTATTTTTATTTAATTTAATAATATAAAATTTAAAGATGGTAGGATTAAGACCGGCAAGATGCTACAAGTGGGACAGCAGGCCATATACAAGGGTTAGGAAGGACCAGTCAAAATCGTTTATTACAGGTATCCCGGGATCCAAGGTTATTCATTATGACATGGGTAACGCCAGCGGGAGTTATGATACGATCGTTTCACTTATGGCGAAAGAAAAAATTCAGATAAGGCATAATGCTTTAGATGCCGCAAGGATCACAGCAAACAGGGCATTGGAGAATGAGCTGGGGGCTAAGAATTATCATTTGAAGATTAATACATACCCGCATCACGTAATGAGGGAGAATTCCATAGCCTCCGGTGCCGGTGCCGATCGAGTCCAGGAGGGGATGAGAAGATCTTTTGGAAAGCCGCTGGGGAGGGCCGCGAGAATAGCGAAGGATCAGGATGTTTTAAGTGTGAGGGTTGCCAGGGGGGATGTAAAAACCCTGGATGACAGCACCAGCATTAAAGTTGCAAAGGAAGCATTAAAAAAAGCCGGAATGAAATTGCCAGGGGAAATGGAAATTGTTATTAAAAAATTATAAAAACAACCTTCTGAAACAGCAAAATTTCAAAGAAATTTTGTGTTCCAGAACTTGCGAAGCAGGTTGTGACTGAGAGACTTCGTCTCTCAGACACGTGTCAGAGTTTCGCTCTGCCACATCTGCGAAGGTTGATCATCATAGTGAATAAGGGGGGTGTTTAAGACACTTCGTGTCTTACACATACAAAACACATAGTGTTTTGCATATTTCACCCCCTGTGCTCTTCAAAAGTAGAAAAAAACCACATAGTTTGTAATTACAATAAAAAATGGGTCTTAAAGAGATTGAGGCAAAGATAAGGGAGGACGGGCAGAAGCAGGTTGACGATATTAATGAGAAAGCCGATAGGAGGATAAAATTGATTGATGAGCGGATAGACGATTACGCAAAAAAGCAAGCCGAGAAGGTTAGAAAAGATAAAATGAGCGAAATCGAATTGCTTGCCCGCCAGATAATCGCAGACGCCAATATCAAAGCAAAACAGAGGGCAGATAAGGAAAGAAACCTGGTCATTGACAGGGTCTTTGATGCAGCGAAATCAAAAATACTGAACGCCTCCGATAAGGAAAAGAAAGAAATGCTTGAGAGCCTGGCTGCCGAGGGAACAAAAGAGATCAAAGGAGGTGCAGAGATTCTGGTGGACAAGAAATATGCTAAACTATTAAAAGACGCGGTACCCTCGGATATCGGGGATTTCGGGGTTATAATCAAAAGTAATGACGGTAAACTGAAGATCGACAACACGCTGAACAACAGGCTGAAGCAGATGGAGCCGAATCTGAGGCCGAAGATCGCTTCCGTGCTGTTTTCTTAAGGGGTAATTTGCGGGAGATTGCTTTTTATTTTTTTAGACATAAACTTTAATGAAGTTCCCTGCAAAAATGGATTTTTTCGATGAAATAAGGAATACAAGAGCGAAAATAACATCAAAGGAGATCGGAACAATAATATTTGTAATTGCCGGTTTATTCTTACTTTTTTACTCTTTCATAGCCGCGGATACTCTTGTTGGCGGAGAATCCATAATTGAGAACGCAATTTTAAAGATCATCCTTCTTACCTGCATGATCGCAATTGGAATTTATCTGATCAATAAAATAGGTTCATCTATAGAAGAAAGTTTAAATATCATTGCTGTGGTGCTGTTATCTGCCGGGGTGGGTATGCTGGTTTTCTCGTTCATAACCGCAAATGCTTTTGTTAATGAGGGCCCCATACAGGGAAAACCATACTGGGTAAAGGGCATATTTTTTTGTTTGATGATAGGGGTCGGATATTATCTAACGAAAAAGGGAATTGAACTGGTGGGTTCAAAGGTCAGCGGCATTGTAACAGCACCAATAGGGATTGGTATGCTATTGTATTCATTTATAACCGCAAATAAATTTGTTGGCGGGCACATAAGTATCGGAGAACATTTCATTGATGTAAGATTCTTCTTTTTCATTCTTATGGTCGCAATAGGCGTGTATTTGAGCGGGAGGGGCGCAGCGGAGTTAAAGATATCGATGGGGGTGAAACAGAATGAGAAGCAAGAACCCAAAGCGGTTAAAAGAGCAAAAAAGTCCGTGAGCGGGTCTGCCGGATCCGGACATATTCCAAAAATAAAGCAAAAGCGATGCCCGATAACTAAAGTAAAACTGGAAGAAATACCGGGTGATAAATTATACCTGTGCCCGGATATGACATGCGGGACATTTTATCACTATGATGCAGTTAAAAAAATGGATAAATGCATAAATTGCGGGCGGAAGATCACAAAATAGGACTCCTGTAATTTAACGATGCCTTTTATAAAGTAGCCATGTGTTTTTATATCCAAAATCTAATTATACTAAAAATGCCAACAGGAACCGTGAAATTCTTTAATGCACGAAAACGGTTCGGCTTTATTGAACAAGATGAAGGAGAGGACGTATTTGTTCATGAGAGTGGAATTGTAGAAGGGCAACTTAAAGATGGAGACCGAGTAGAATTTGAGGTTGCGCAGGGGGATAGAGGCCCAAAAGCTGAAAATGTTAAAAAGATATAACTTTTGTTAAATCTATTCTCGTGTGAACAAAAAGGTTGCAAGTATGATAGTTTAAGTTTTTTATTTTTTATTCTCAACAGCTTTCAGAAATATATCTTCTAGATTAGAGTCCTCTCTCTCTACCCCGAATTTCTTTTTTAACTCCTCAACACTCCCATATGCGGCTTTTTTTCCTCTGTCCAGTATTGCCACCCTGTCGCACAGAATTTCCGCTTCATGGAGATTGTGAGTGCTCATCAGCACCGTTTTGCCTCTCCCGGACAGATTCTTCATGAATTCTCTGATAAAGCGGGAGGTTATCGGGTCTAAACCGACAGTTGGTTCATCAAAAATCAATATTTGCGGGTTATGAATCAATGCCCTTGAAATCGCCACCTTTTTCTTCATGCCCTTTGATAAAGTCCCGATCTTGCTGTCCATCTTCTCCCCTATTCTCAACAGATCAAGCAGTTCACTGATGCGTTTTTCAGCATCCTTGCGGGGGATATTATAAATTTCAGAGAAGAATAAAAGATATTGCTTAGGGGTCATGTCCTCGTAAAGATGCGTTCCTTCCGGCAGATAACCTATGACCCTCTTTATCTCCAATTCCGACTCATGAATGTCAAGGTTGTTGATCAAGGCGGTTCCGGATGTTGGGCTCATGAGGCAGCAGAGCATCTTTATCGCGGTTGTTTTTCCTGCCCCGTTAGGGCCGATTAAGCCGAAAAGCTCCCCCTTCTTTACCTCAATATTCAGGTTATCAACCGCCTTCAGCCCGCCATAGACTTTTGTCAGGTTTATTGTTTTGATCATCTCTTGATCATCAATTAATTATTTTCAAAGTTAATAATTATAATAAGAGATGAAACCGAGAAATATATTGCTTGTTGCAAGATGGGAAGTTTCAAGACCTGCAAAGTCTAAATTTTCCTTGATGTCAATCTTATTATTACTGCTTACCATCGTTCTGCTCCCCCTGACTTTATCCAATCTTTCTTTTGAAGGATATAAGATATCGCTGGGGAGTTATCATCTCTATAGGACAGGGGTGAATGATCATTCTATAATAGATGATCTGAGGGAATTCCAGAGAATTGATCCGGTTTATGTTGACCGATTTGAAGGGTACGAGAAACTTAAGAATGAACAGATAGATATTTTGATATTAAAAAAGGAAGAAAATGTTGTCATCCATGTGCCCGCATCAGATAAAGGGGCTGCGGGGTTTAATGAACTTAAAAGGGATTTTGAAGCATTAAATGAGAGGCATATAAATGAGAAAATATCCGAAAATGACAGCATGCATTATATTTTAAAGCCGATAGTCATTGAACTCAATTTTCTTGAGCCCCAAATCGTTGAAGAAATTGAAGGGGAAGCAGAAGAAGAGAAAACTCCCGGCGCAGAAGTGTCAGAGCTCCCTGAGCCCGAATCGATGGAGGTGATAACGCCGTCAAGCTTGACTTTGCCGTTCCCCTTCCCCTCACCCATCCCGGCATTCATTTTTGTCGCCCCGGTATTCTTCTTTTCACTATTTTTTGCATCATCTATCCTCAGGGAGAAAATAAAAAGGGTTGGGGAGTGCTTGCTTGCATCGCCCATCACCTCTTCGGAGATAATACTCGGGAAACTGTCCCCGTATCTTATTATCGTATTGGTCACATCAATACTCGCGATGATTGCTCTGGGAAATTTTTCCATATGGGTCATACTGACAATTCTCCCGATAACGTTGGCGTCGATGGGGATGAGTGCCATAGTGGCCATACTGAGCAAAAGCCCGCGCGATATGAACTTCACCCTGATGTTTTTTTACCTTTCATTCTTTGCATATCTTTTTTACCCCATGCTTTTTGTTGATATCCATCCGATATCTGCACTTTCCCCCATCACGCTTATGAGCCAGGCGATTGAGGAAAACGGCAAAGCAGACCTCTTTACTTTCACACCTGCGCTTTTACCAATATTGTTTCTCTCCGTTATCTCCTTAATTTTCAGTATCGGGATGTTCAGGGAAGAAGTGCTCTTTACTCAGCGCTCGGTTACAGATAAATTATACGCGGTGTTTGATCTTTTTGACATAATATGGGGGTCGCTTGGAAAATATGCTTCATGGACGGCAGCATTTCTCGCGGGCGTTATTTTGATACCTGCGGTTTACCTGCTTGAACTTGCACTCCTCTTCTTATTATTTCCGTTAGGCGGCGGCTTACTAATCATTCTCCTGCCCGTTGTAGCATTTTCAGAGGAACTGGCAAAGATTTTTGGAGTTGCTGCATTCATAAGAGGGGGCAAAATAAAGAACGGGTTTTTGTTTGGGGCGGTATCCGGGGCGGGATTCTTTTTTGCAGAAAAATGCCTTTCTCTGATATACCTCACGGAATTTCTCACAGAAGAGGGCAAAGCCTTTCTGGCAGCAGAAGGCATGTGGGCTATACTGTTCGTCCAAATTCTCTGCTCAGCAATCGCAGGCTATGGTTTTTCGCTGACCCGGGGAAAGTTCTCATTTAAATCAATTACATTTTTGCTCACGGCAATAGTTTTACATTTGATATTTTATATTATAATATTATTATAAAAATGACGGGAATCAAAAAAATATTTGTGCTTTCAAAGAAGGAGATAATAAAACTTATTAGGGAAAAGTCATTCATATTTGTGATCCTTGCACAGCTTATGGTGCTTTCCGTATCCGTCACGTTTTCAACCGCTTATTCTGAATTGTTTTACTCCCAGCTTCCCGCCACCGTTCTGGATGTGGGCGTTGTCGGAGATGATAGTTTTGTATCCGGTATTAAAGAATCGGGAGTAAAGGTCCACAGGGATTCCGAGTGGGGGGCACTTGAGAAGTATGACAGGGGGGTATACGATGCCGTGATTATCTGCAACAATTTTTCGGGGTTATTTGAAAGCAACAAGCAGATTAACATAAAAATTTATACGCCTGGCGGCATGAGATCAGTACTGCTTGTGGTGGGCCTCAAGGAAACGCTGATGGGTCTGGAGGAATCCGCAAGGAGCGCGAGGATAGATGTTTTTGAAGCAGATGTTGACGAGTTTGATACGAAAATAATAAGAAGCGATGAGAGACTCCCTAAACCCCTGGAGATCATATACGGGATTCTTTTGCCTTTACTTATCCTGTCCACTGCCGTAATATCAGGAAATTTGACGATAAATCTCGTGGCGGAGGAGTTAGAAAACAAGACGATTGAGCCGTTGCTGTCTGCACCGGTATCGATAAAGGAGCTGTTCTTAAGCAAGGCTCTCACCGCGCTGCTTCCCCTCCCATGCCTGGCTGGATTGTGGATGTTGATCCTAGCATCGAAGGATTTCCCGATCTCGTATCCCGCTGCTTTGCTTTTGTTGTCCGTAACTTATGGGATGGTTTTCGTGTCCATAGGGATCATAGCAGTATCAATTGCGAAATCAAGAGATGACGCACACAACATATTTGCGCTCTCTCTGCTGCCGACATTTGCGCTTTTACTTCCTTTGTCGGGGGAATGGATAGAAAAATTAGGCTGGTTTACGAATATCATGCCCACCTACCTTATCACAAAGTTTTCACTTGCAGGCGAACTGTCTTTTGGCATAACAGCGGGGCTCCTTGTAACCGCGGCAATATCAATGCTCCTATTTTCGGCATCGCATGGATTTGCGGCAAAAAGATTTAAATAAACGGGTTTCAAGATTATTTCAAATGAATTTAGCAATAAGGAAATGCCCGGAAAGGGATCTGGAGGGGGTTAATATGCGGACGGGGAAGATGCCCTGGTTATGGGACTAAATTTATTGGAAAAAAATGCTTTCAGGATTTGTTGAGAAATACGGCTTGATGTATTCGGAAATGCTCGGGATAAATCTGAAAAGTAAGGATGAGGGGGAGATATTAAAATGGTTTTTGGCAGCAATTCTTTATGCTATGCCGATCAGGGAGATCTCGGCAGAGAAAACTTATAGATGCTTTTCCCGTCACGGAATTTTAACTCCGGAAGAAATTTTGGATGCCGGCTGGGATAGATTGGTGGAAATCCTGGATGAAGGGGGTTATACAAGGTACGATTTTAAGACAGCAGATAAACTGCTTGAGGTTTTTGGCAATCTCCAGAGATTCTATGACGGAAGTTTAAGTAAATTGCATGAAAGTTCTTCAGATTCGGCGGACCTGGAGAATAAACTAAAGGAGCTTGGAAAGGGAATGGGGGACACAACAGTTTCAATATTTCTGAGGGATATGAGGGGGATATGGGAAAAAGCAGACCCAAAACCAAGTCCTTTGGTAAGGGAAGCGATGAAGAATCTTGGTATGGTGGATTTAAAAGCCGCCGCAGAGAAGGAAAAATTAGATCTTATATGGCTTGAAACAGCATTACTAAGACTTGGAAAGGATTTTTGCAGGAAAAGTAAATGCTTGGCGTGTCCCATAAAAAAGATTTGTAAAAATGTCTAAAGTGGTTGTTGTTAAAGGTAAAGAACATGAAGCAATGGTTCGGAGGGGGCTTTCTGAACTAAGAATCGCACCCGGAAGAAAAAAGATTGTTATAAAGCCCAATCTAATTGACAACCGTCCTTATCCGGTAACCACGAACGCAAAAACAGTTGAAGGCATTGTCAAATATTTTATTGATAAGGCAGATGAAATAATAATTGCCGAGGGCTCTGGATGGTGCAGTGAGGGAACATTGGAGGCATTTGTCCATCAGGGATACATGGAACTTGCCAAAAAATATAATATAAAACTCACGGATTTAAATGAAGATGAATATGAAATTATAGAAAATCCGGATGCAATGATTTTAAAAAAATTTGAACTTCCAAGGACACTGAAAGATTCTTACCTGATCTCTGCCCCCGTATTGAAGAGACATTCAATCTGCAAAGTAACCCTTTCGTTGAAGAACATGATCGGTGCAAGTATCTTAAGCGATAAGGGAAGATTTCACTTTCTTGGAATAGATGAAAGTATAGTGGATATAAATCTCTATAAGCGCCCCGATTTAGCGGTAATAGACGGTGTTGAGGGAAATGTCGGCATGGAACTTGAACATAAGCCAAAAAGGTTCGGGGTGATGATATTTTCTGAGGATCCCGTGGCTGCGGATGCCGTTGCCGCTGAAGTTTTAGGTGTTGATCCGCAAACAGTAAGACATTTGAATCTTGCGCAGGAGAGGGGTTTAGGAACACTGGATTTTGATAAAATCAAGGTGCAGATTCTGGAATAAATACACACCATCTGTTGTAATTGGCATTTTTATATGTATTCGAAAGTATATACTTTCTAATTGTAATACAAGCCGTATGGTTCTCAATATTATTATAACCTTCATGAGATTTGTTACCTCTATGAACTATATGCTGCAAGGCATTGGGGGGGTCGGAGACCCCCCCAAATTCATTCTGATGATCAACCTTTCAGAAGGTTGTTTTTTATTAACAAATACAATAAAGATAAAAATATGAAAGAATGTTGTGCCGTCTTTGGGGCTTCATCTGACGAGGAGGTTTTCTATACCGTATATTACGGCTTATACGCTTTGCAGCATCGCGGCCAGGAGTCAGCGGGGATCGCTACATGGGACGAGGAGGGAGGAGTGGAATCCATAAATATATATAAGGATATGGGCCTCATCTTTGAAGCATTTAAATACCCAGGTAAATACGATCATCTTAAAGGCACCGTTGGGATCGGGCATGTTCGGTATTCCACAACGGGGGAATCAGGGATTGAAAATGCTCAACCCCTGTTGATAAATTACGCTAAGGGAAGCTTTGTCATTGCGCATAACGGAAACCTTACCAACTCAGAGGAGTTAAAGGAGGAGCTAGCTCGGGGAGGATCAACATTCACCACCACAACAGACAGTGAGATTATTGCCAAGTTGATTGCCCAGGAGCACAGGGACGGCGATATGGTTGACGCGATAAAAAATGCCATGAAAAGGTTGGAGGGATCATATTGCCTGGTTATGATATATGAAGGCAAATTAATGGGCATACGGGACCCGCACGGCTTCAGACCTCTGGTTCTGGGCAGAAAGGACAACACTTATGTTATAGCATCAGAAAGCTGCGCACTGGACGCATTAAACATACCTCTTTTAAGGGATGTCGAGCCGTCGGAGATCGTGGTTATCGAGGGAGATAAAATCAGTTCGTTTAAAGGTGCGAGGAAAAGGATATCGCACTGCGTTTTTGAGTACATCTACTTTTCCAGGGCGGACTCTATAATAAACGGCATTTCCGTTTATGATGTCCGGAAAAGATTGGGGCAGATATTGGCAAGAGAGGCGCCGGTGGAGGGGGATATTGTAGCAGCGGTGCCGGAATCGGGGATTACAGCAGCAATAGGTTATGCAATGGAATCAGGGATACCTTACGGCGAAGCGATGATAAAGAACAGATACGCGGGTAGAACATTTATAATGCCCTCCCAGTCAGAAAGAGATGAAGGGGTCAGGGTAAAGTTAAACCCGATCGCCAATGAAGTTAAAGATAAGCGCATAATCCTGGTTGATGATTCTATTGTCAGGGGCAGCACATCCCGCCGGCTTATAAAATTGCTCAAGAACAACGGGGCAAAAGAGGTGCATATGAGGGTTTCCAGCCCCCCGATAAGATACCCGTGCTACTACGGCATAGATATGCAAACAAAAGGTGAGTTTATAGCAAGAAAGTTTGATGAAAATCTGAAGAAATACAGGCCCAGAGAAATCGAGGAGATAAGGAAGATAATTGGCGTGGATTCGCTGGCTTATATATCTTTAGAAGGTTTGGTTGAGGCAATTGGCTTGCCAAAAGAGAAATTATGTTTAGCGTGTCTGAACGGCGAGTATCCCATAAAAAAGAAGATTCAGACAAGGTTATGATTTTTATGAAAGAAATGAAAAATAAAAATACATCTGAGTACAAGAAGGTTTTGATACTCTATTTTTCCATGACAAAACAGTGTGAAAAGGCAGCAGAGGCGATTGCAGATGGATTGAGAAAGGAGAACCGCGGGGTTGTGTTAAAAAAGGTTGTGCCAGTAAAGGAATACATCTTTCCGTTCAAAAGCAAGCTGGATTTCTTTAGATATTCAATGGATTCACTGCCATGGAAAAAGATAGATATAAAGCCGCTTGATGTCGATACCGGAGGATTTGACCTCATAATAATAGGTACTCCAACCTGGTGGCTGTCCCCCTCTCCACCAATATACGCGCTTCTTTCAAAGGAGAACAGGATATACTTTGAAGGAAAAAAAGTCGCAGTATTCATATCCTGCAGAGCTATGTGGCGGAGAGATCTGAAAATTATCACCGACAGGCTGAAAAGTCTTGGAGCATATTTTATCGATGTTATCGCTCTTCAGCACCAGGGAAAAGAACCAAAGAGGATCATATCGCTTTTTGCATATCTTTTCACTGGGGAGGAATTTAAGCCGGATTTTTTGAGGGGAATGCTCTATCCCTATGGACTTGGAGAAGGGGAACTTGAAAAGGCAGAACAATTTGGTTTGAAGATGGGTAAATTATTGAATAAATGATTTATTTTTTATTAAAATAATAAATACAAAAAATGGATTCAAAAAAATACAGGGTTGTGTCAATAAGCGGGGAGGATAAGTTTGATGCTTTGGATAAGGTTTTGAAGGAAACCGATTTTTTTGGCATTTTAAATGAACATCTCAAAGCAAGCGGAAAAAAGAAAAAAGACTTCTCCATAGTGATCAAACCGAATATTATGATGTGCTATAAAAAGCAAGATCCAACGGTCGTGTATACCGATCCGGGATTGGTTGAACATCTGATCGGTAAGATTGCTGAGAAAGGATTTCTAAAAATAAGCGTTGTTGATGCCCAGAATGTTTTCAGCAACTGGTTTGAGAACAGGGATGTATTAACCGTGGCAAAATACGCCGGTTATTCAGAAAAAAATTATAAGATCGTTGATTTAACCGAAGAGAAAGTGCCGTATGACTATGGAGGAACCTCCGGAGAACATTATGTGGGGCCCACATGGAGGGATGCGGATTTCAGAATTTCCTTTGCAAAGAATAAGACACATTTCGCATGCTATTCCACTTTAGCGGTAAAGAACATCTACGGCACAAGCCCTGAACCAAATAAATTTCTGGAATATCATACTAAAAGAGAATATCACACGATCACGGTGGATATACTGAAAAACTTCCAGGTACATTTCGGCATCATTGATGCTTTTTGGAGTTCTGACGGAATAATGGGTTTAAAAACCGATTATACCCCAAAAAATACAAAAACCATTATCGGGGGCGAGAACATCATCGCTGTTGATATGGCAGCGAATAAGAAGATGGGTTTGGAACCAGCAGCCGGGAATCTTTTAGAATTGGCTGTAAAGGAGTTTGGCAAGCCGGAGATCGAGATAATAGGAGATGATTCCGTTTATAAGGACTGGGATAATGTCCCGCCGTTTATAGATAAAATAAGCGATGTAATGGAGGAATTATATTCATTTTCAAATTTCTTCGGGTTTCTGAGTTCAGAGATGGACACCGCAAAGTTTCCATGCAAGATAGAGGGGCCCAGCATATGGAGAAAGATCATCCTGAAATTAAGGAGATTTATTCTGCGGATTTTGATGCTGATTTCAAGATTTGAGTGATATTAACTCTCTCTAAAAGACCTGGGGAGAAGATATAATGGATACTTACGAACAAGAGTAAATCCTCCAAAGTATAAGTATCAGTATTATAATCAGTATGATTATTCCAATAACCATCCTCCGCCAGTACGCTGGTTTCTTCCAAAGCACAAGTATCAGGATCACAATTAGTATTATTATTAAGATAACAAGCCACCAGGGGATCTTACCTTCGCAGACATTGCCTGGCGCGATGCATTTACTTGTATCAAAGTGACAAGTAGAATCACAAGATAATGCTCCGCCAATGAAATTATCGAGATCCTTGCAGCCAGTTACCTGACCCCAGTTACGACCGTCACATTCTTCTCCAGGACCTATAATCCCATCACCGCACTTTGTCCGAGTAACTTGGATTTCAATGCCGCCAACGATTTCGCCGTTAATATATTCAGTAATGGTGAAAATGTGTGTTTCACCTACTTGTGCACCATCTGGCGCGTCCACTATAAGTGTTGCTGTCTTGGTTTCCCCCGGATCTTGATCTTGGGGGTAGTCTCGTTTTATTCGAGCCGGCCAGAGGATTGGCGGTCCATTTTCCACTCCAACCTGTCTGACTTCAAGAAAGGGTAAGGCGGTTGTGTCTGTAGGATTAGTGACATTAAAAACAATCTCTCCTGGAGAAGACACTGGATGAACATCTGTATTCTCTTGACCCTTGTTATTATTAAGATTCTCATCCCACGGATGATCAATCGTGACTACAATGCAGCTATGACCTGTGACACTTGGTGTCCATGTAACTTCCGCTGTCGCATTTCCCCCGGCAGGTACTGTAACCGTGTCAGTACCAAAATCGTTCCAGATCTTTTGCCCAGTTCCCCAAAATGCCCATTGAAAATTCACCTTCGTATCATTAGCAGGTACCGTGGCGTCGTTATGGATAGTGGCTTTGACTGTGTAGGTTGTTCCCACCCTAAGATCATTTGAAGCTACGGCAACACCAGTCAACTTATCATAAATCTGGATCTCTGGATTATTCCAACGGGGATCACCACCGGAGGGATTAAGATGCCATGTTGATGAATCCCACTGGGAGTATGTATATGGATCCGGCAGCGGCTGATCTGGCAGTCTCCGAAACATCGTAACTGCTACCCTGCCTGATGTTTGCCCGACTGCGACCACATTGACAGGACCTACTGTACCGGCAGGGACGGTAAAGTTTTTAGAAAAGCTCCCACTGCTTGCGGTGGCATTCGTAGTAGTGCCCTCAAAATTGATATCAGCTGTTTCGCTGCCGACAAAATTGGTCCCATCAAGTGTAACCGTAATTCCAGCAGGGCCATTTTCCGGATTCGTTGAAAGCATCGCTCCACCACTGGTTACTGTGATGTTTTCTTCATAGGGTCGGTAGTTATGCTTTATGACAGTAACATTTATTTCCCCGCCGGAAGATGGTGTGATGTCAAAGAATACCTGCCCGGATGTATCAGTGTATTCAACTTCGTACACATCATTACCTTTTTGCAGACATACTCTTGCATGATGAACCGGATCACCTCCGCTATTGTTCACTGTAACCACGAACTTCTGAGATCCTCCGGAACCGATGGTATCCGGATGAGTTACGGTCAATGCTGTTGGCTGCTCTGTCCAGATAGCCATCTCTGGGTCACCAAAGAGATGGAAAAGTTCAAATGTAAGATTAGTATAATCACCGGTATATCCATATTCACTTGCCATGTAAACTTTACCGTAGGTTAGCACCTGGCCAGTGCTGAACAAGCCACCAGATGCAAAAGACGCATCAAAGCCTGGCCATGTTGCATCAATAAATCCTCTGATCATTTGATCATTATACCCACTATAACTGTTGCGTGTGGATCCAATAGCTGCGACTGCTCCACCGTTTTGTTGCCGGGTGAATTCTTCACAGAAAGACTCGAAGTTTCGAGTCAGAGCAGGATCATTAAGTTGATCAATTTCACCATCGAACCAGCCAGACTGGCATTCTATGCTAAAAACGACAGGTAACAGATCACCGTTTGTTAACCCGGCAATATCTACCGTGTTATATGGGGGATCACCCCATCCATCAATACCTGACCCCCAACAAGGACTACAACCACACAACGAATGACACCAGAAGTTTCTAGATGCTCCATGATCCCTGTGGTAGACAAGGAGTCGTCCAGCATTGATGGCATTGGTAATGTCCGCGGTGTTACCATTCCATGCAAAACCAGTTGCTCGTAACAAACCGGGCGGGAGAGGGAGCCCGTCATCCCAGGAAAAATAGTCACCTGGAGCAGGACTGTAATTCATTGGGTTTACTGCAGCATCAGTCGAATAGATTCTTTCAACAGTGTAACCTTGCGTCAGCAAATAGTCTCGAATCTCTTCGGAGGTCAAAACGAACCGTCTGTCTTCATACCCGTCCCGACGGGTTATCCATATATTCCATGGGGGGCCGGACCATACATCATCATCCTGGAAGTAGGCACAAGCAGATGCATGGGAGTAGAAAGTGGCATTGTTGGGGGGATCGCGTTCATAATTTAGGGTCTTAGTGACGATAGTAGCGGCTTGTGCAGCGGTATCCACGGAAATTCTACCCACATAAATATCCGGAAAATAGTCGGTTCCATCAACGGTTGCATAATATAAGTCTGTTGGAGTATCAAAACCACCATGCATATCGCTTGGATGGGGATTTTCATAGTGGGTGGGAATAAAATCCGAGTCCCCAACCAGTAATACATAACTTGGTGGCAGAACCCATGTATCATAAGCATTTTGAATGTAATCGGTGATATTATCGGCAGTGAGACCGGCAGCATTGATATCTGAAGTGTTTACTATTATTGTCGGCACACCTTTCTTCACCTTCCAGTCTCTCAAGGGTACAACTTCGTTGTAGAAATTATCATGGGTAATGATTAGGTACTCCGCACCGCTGCCGGGAGACCATGAAGGTGGGTCGTATACATCCAATTGCTTGTCTGCGTCTTCTATTTTATAGACTGTGCTTCCATCAATTATTTTCCAATTGTTCGCATCTATTTTTGAAATTTTTGCGTTTTTAGACAGGCTGTAGTTATTATTTTTAAAAACCCCCATTACTTCATCATGCATTTCGCCCTCTTCAAGGAACTCTCTATACTTTGGACTCATGCTAAACAAATACTGTAAACTTTTCGGGGGCATATATCTATAATTCTGGATAAATGCTTGGCACAAAGGTTCAAATGCTGGAGATAACGCCCTTTTGTCAATCGCTTCAATTTGTGCCTCTCTATCATAGTTCAATCTTACTTCAATTTTTGAATGAACCTTGAGTTTCTTGGTAACCGGATTGAATTGCACGGGATAGAGATTCACCTCCACAATTCTATGACCTCTGATAATGATTGGCTTAACTCCATCCATGCCTTCCACCGAAGCGGTATAAGATGGAAAGAAAGCATCGGTCTTGTAGGTTACATTGTCAATGACAAAGGGCGGCAGCGTGGCATTAGCTAAGTCTACAGGCGGTTCCTGGGCGGGAATCACATTATAGCCATCTAAAACCTGCTCATCCATGTAGAGAATCTCTATATCATTGATATTGATGTTGTGAGGAATCTCGAAATATCTGGTTATCACGGGAACAGCGGGTTTTCCGACATCAGAGATATGACCTGCACTGGGAACATTAAGGTGATGAAATACGGTTCCATTAACATTTGTAGGTAGCACATACATCCCATAGATGTTGGAATCCACAGAGATCCCTGTAGTGTCTTCGGATTTTGGAAGTATCCTGGAGAGAGTTCCCGGGTCAAATCCTGCAATAAATGGAACCCATGCGGCATTGCCTAATTTAGGATCACAGGTGTCCCCTACACCATCATTGTCTAAATCCCTCTGCTCGGGATTATAGATGGCGGGGCAATTATCTACAATATCATTAATACCATCCCCATCAGAGTCCGCGGCACTAACCAAATCGCTAAAAATTAAAATCATTCCAAAAACCACAATACAAAAAATCAACCCGTTCGTTAAAAATTTTCCAGTTTTGAATATTTTATACATTTTTAATTGTTGATATATCATACATTTTAAATATATAAATATATTCGATACTATTTTATTTTCAAAAAAGACTTTTAACAATTTCGCTAAAAATCAGGAATTTACTCTCTGATTCAAAAAAGACACAAAAAAATTTGATTTTTTTTCATTTCTCACTGAAAAATCTAAACAGAAGGTATAACAGGGACAGGGTATCAACGGCCCCGACCGCGATGCCGTTTATCAAGAAACCCGTTGCGTTAAGAATCGGGGTTGCGTTTCCAGCCAGCCATTCACTGTACGTTCCTATATGGAAGGACCCGTCTGGTGTGGGGGATAGAAGGACTAAAAATAATAACCACAGCATTTTCCCCCTTATACTCTTTGATACTTTTGTTTATCTGGCTCATGTAAAGTTAAGGATGAGCGTGAACGACTCACTAAAGTAAAACGAATACTGATATGCAAGCGGTCGGTTATAACCTCCGGGAATCATCCCCATGCCCTATAATAGACCATACTCCGGCTCTTCACCCTCTGGTCGTGAATATGAGGTTCCGAAAGTCCAAAAAAGTAGCATCTTAGTGCCATCCACAGACCTGCCCTTAGACAACCAAGCTATTCTATCTACTGGTCCGTCATGAACAAGCCGGGGAGGGCTTATTTCCTCATGACTATCACCGAAAGCCTTGTATATCTCTCTTTCAGCATTTTCATTAGAAAGATAGGAAAGGGGTGGAAAATCACAGAGTTTTCGCCATTGTCCGAACCTTCCATATGCTAGTAGAACCCCCTCCAGACCCAGGCGAAGAAATCCCACCAGGCGGTCTCCTGAAGCAACTGGAACCAGCCAGTAGGATGGATTACCATCAATGTCCTTCACTAAAATGGGTTGTTCCTTCCTCCAGCGCTCAGCGATAACATCTGGTAATCCCAACTCCCCCCGTAAGTTCACGAGTAAGCCATCCGCAATCCTCTCTATTTCGCTCTGTTCCGCTTTCTTTATCATCTTTCCTGCTGTCTATATGGCAAAGTATTTTCCATGGCCGCTCTCCTTGATTAGGCATGGTTGGTAGTCCTGCGTTCTAGGGTATACATACCATAACTGGTAGAGTAGTTAGTAGTGTTGAAGTTCTCCCAATATATTGCACCGGTGTTGGGTGGCCAGGGGTCGAAGATGTACAGATAACGGGGTTGAGGCTGATTTATTATCCAGATATTCCACTTTCTTGTTCCCGCACATGCCCGGGCATGCCCGGGTATGCAACTCATAAACGGGCGCCGCTCCTTAATCTCATTTTCGCAGGTAGTCCAACCCGCCGTATTATGGCGAGTTGCATCGAAGCAATTATTGGTGAGGGACTCCAATCCTGGCACTATGGCATTGGGACTAGTACCTTGATTGTCTGGAGCACCGAATGCTTGGGCGATTTCGTGCTGGGAGTAGCAGTAGCGCCAGTAACAGAGCATCATCTGCGCCGATGCTCTGGCACAATGAACATTGTTTTCCTGGGGATGGAGGCAGAAGCACTCGTGGTCTTTACAATCCCCGGTATGGCAACAGAAGTCCAAAACCCGCTCGGTATACAACTTTATAAGTTCGTACTCTAAGAGGACCTGGTCAATAACTTCTAAACGCTCTTTTGAAGCAAGATCATACATATGCGTCGGATCTAACTTCTTTTCCTTTCTGAAAAGATCCTCCGTTTCTTGATTCACCTTTTTCCATACCTTTGGACCGGATTTCTCCCATTCCTCAGGGAGATCATTCAGAAGAGAGTAAGGGACCTGGCCTAATCTCTCTCGTGGTGTTCCGGGCTCAGGTGGTATCTCGGTGAAGTCTCCCACATCCATCAACAGGGTCTTAGTTTCCTTGCTTCGAGAAACCAACTCAGCGCTTAAGGCAAGTTTTGGATAACTGTAGCAGACCAGCTTGATACTTTTTGTGGTATATTTTGAATACTTTTTTCGCATCAATTTTCGCAGTTCGTTCTGAGCGGCATTCATATTCCATCCCAGTGGTGTAACCTGGGTACTGACTACGGGATCGCCCAGGACTTTATTGGCTGCCGTACGGATGAAACCAACATACCCCCTGCCTCTACGCACTGGAAAATCGTAGAATAAGGGCAAACCCGAAAGATCGTAGATTACCGTTGGTCGAGCAGCGATTCTACCTAGTTCCCACCCTTTAAACCCCCTGGATCGTGTACCCACACCAGAATAAAGATGGAACTGGGCGTGAAGTTTGGCGTTTTTAGCATTTACTGCAAAATCTCGGGATCCCAGATGGGCCCGCTTTTCTTTGTCCATAAAATACACATCATTTTTTGCCATTTTTATTTTTATTTTCTTTGTATCCTATAAATAAAAACCTTTTTAAGGGAATCGATTTGCTTTTTTGATTCAAAAAAAAAAATTTAACAATTTCGCTAAAAATCAGGAATTTACTTTCTGATTCAAAAAAGACACAAAAAATTTCTTGCTTTTTTTCATTTCTCGCTGAAAAATCTAACCAGAAGGTATAACAGGGACAGGGTATCAACGGCCCCGACCACGATGCCGTTTATCAGGAAACCTGTTGCGTTAGGAATCGGGGTTGCGTTTCCCGCCAGCAAGTCATCATATGTTCCTATATGGAAGGATCTGTCCGGTGTGAGGAATAAAAAAAGAACGAGGAATATGCCCAGGGCGATAATGCATGCAGAAACAATACTCTCCTTTCCTTTCTTGATCAGATGGTGCGCGAACATAAAGCCGAGCATTGTTGCGATAACAAGGGACGAGCAAACAACTATTATGAAATACGGGCTTAAAGTCGCGGGGTTAACGACATACATAATATTCCAGGCGGTCCATGTATACTGAAACAGCATGGTTGAGGGCGCAAAAATAACGCCCGCCCATATGAGCGTGAGATATATATATTTATTGAAAAAGATTTCTGTTTGCTTGAGATGCTTTTTTGCTGCAAAAGCCAGCAATACTCCCGCAAGAAACCCAAATGTTATGTCAAACGGTATCATTTTTATTCTTATTGAATCTGAAATTAATAAATAAATGGAATCATTAACCCGGGAATATTCGCTGGACGGATATGAGGTTTGCTTTGATGAAGATCTGGCGAGAAAATATGAGCCGATTGTATATGATCATAGGGATTATGGAAAAGACCCCGATGTCGAGAAAGATAAAGAAAGAGGGGTATACTTCCGGGTTATGAAAAAGGATAAATACGCCATTATCCAGTATTACTATTACTGGCCAAGGCAAATCTCCCCTGGTTATTTCTGGAAAGTGTTTGATTTTTTTGCAAAATACTCGTGGATTAAAAAATTCATGGATCGCTTTGGATGGCGTTCACCAATACATGAGTATGACTATGAGCCGATAATCGTTTTTTTGAAAGATAACAAATTGAATAAGATCGCTGTCGCTGGTTTAGGGACAGCATTTCAATTGGGCCACAAGATATTGATACTGCACAGGGATGACGTTGATTACTGGGGTTATTGTAAATTTCATACATCGGAAAATTATCATTACGGAAAGAAACAGGGAGAGGGATGGTATGACGGAAAATGCATCAAAGAGAATGAAAATGTATTTTTTGAAAGAACAAGAGTTAAGGTGGGGGTAGCACATTTCAGCCATGTTTTTTCTGTTGAAAATGAATTGTTAAGGGATAGATTGGAATTTGATCTTCGGGAATTGAGGAATGAGGTATTGAAAGAATGGTACGGAACCGGAACTTTTGGGCATGATGTCACCGATCCATTATCATTCCCGCACATAAAGTTTTCACCACCTCCTGCATTAGAGCAATTAATTGAAGCAAGAAAGAAGAAAGCAAAGTCCATTGGAAGAACCGAAAAGAAAATTTTTGAAGAAGAAATACAAAGACTTGGGAGATCATAATCCCACATCAATAAAATTTATATTTATAAAATTATAATAATTAACAGAAAAAATAATAAACATGGCAATCGGAGTTGTTTACGGGGAGGTAAAGCCGTTGATGTTTAATATTCTTTTGAGCAACCCCCAGGTCGAGAAGGGAAGTTTCGTTAAAGTCGAGCACGAGGTTTACGGCTGGGGGCTGGCAAGGATAGAGGCGATAACAAGGCACCTGGATAAAAACGAGAACGAGATAATACTGGCAAACGCAAGAACCATTGGCTATAAATCCGGAAGAAATATTTTAGTGCCAAAAACCCCCTTTAAGCCCGGGGAAAAGGTCTATATAGCAAACAACGAGTTAATTGTTGATATTCTGGGTTTAAAGAAAAAAAGAGCAGGCAACATATACATTGGCTTATTGGAGGGGCACGACATTCCTGTTTTTCTGGATGTGAATAAAACAATAAACAAACATTTATCCGTCCTGGCAAAAACCGGGGCCGGGAAAAGCTACACTGTCTCCGTGATCCTTGAGGAGCTGCTGGAGAACGATATCCCGATAGTCGTTATTGACCCTCACGGCGAATACTCCTCTCTGAAATACGCAAATGATCCGGATAACCTGGAGGGCAGGGATGCCGAACGGGTTAACGAGGGCATGGAAAGATACGGCGTCTTGCCAAAAAGTTATGCAGATAAGATCATTGAATACAGCCCAAATGTTATTGTAAATCCATGGGCTGAGAAGTTAGCCCTCAGACCGGACTTTACTTTAGAGGAATTGATTGAGATAATGCCGATGCGGCTCAGCGATAACCAGCAAAGCATACTGCATGATGCCCTGCACTTCTTTAAGTCCCGGGCCCAGGGATATACGATAAGGGATCTGATCGCCAGGGTGGAGCTGGATCACAGCAACGCGAAATGGAAGGTCATAAATGGCTTGGAGACTCTCAGGGACAGCGGTATTTTTGAAGGCGACACAATATTTGAGGAAAAATTGGTAAGGCCGGGTATGACATCCATAATCAATCTCAAGGGCACTGACCCCAAGATACAGCAGTTGATCGTTGCCAAATTAGCAAGGAACCTGTTTGAGGCAAGAAAATTAAATCGCATCCCTAAGTTTTTCTTTTTGATAGAGGAAGCCCACAACTTCTGCCCTGAGAGGGGTTTTGGCAGTGCTTTGTCCTCGAACATTCTTCGCACTATCGCAGGGGAAGGCAGGAAGTTCGGGTTTAGGATCGGCATAGTGAGTCAGCGTCCGGCGAGGGTTGACAAGAATGTTCTCTCGCAGTGCAACACGCAGATAATTTTAAAGGTCACGAACCCGAATGACTTAAGGGCGATAGGAAATTCCATCGAAGGTTTCACTTCTGGATTAGAGGAGGACATAAGACAGTTAACCATAGGAAGAGCATTAGTTGTCGGGGAATGCGTTGAACAGCCGATAGTCGTTGACGTGAGGGTAAGAAAGACAATGCCGATCGATATGATCAAGGGGGGCATGGTCAGGGAAAGTGAGGTCGGCAAAGAAGAGGTTGCCGAGGAGACGGAAATGGATGAGACCCGGGAGGTAATCCGGGTGACAGGGGAAGAAAAGGTCAAGAAAAAGAAGAAGGGTCTTTGGGATAAGATAAAGCCGATGTTTATTGAGGAGGAATGATCAATTCAAACTTTTTGATATCTAAAAACCAATTCCCGTAAATCTTTCCATCATGCTTGCTCTCCCTGTAAACCTTTTCTGCTTCAAGTATATTTATTTTCTTCCTGAATAAAGGACCGTTGGTTACAAGAGTGTGGTATTCGCCGTTCTCACCGCAAATATCAAAACCGTCGCTTCCATAATCCTTAAAATAATCCATAAATTCATCATCAATCCATTTTCCGATCAGTTCATCCCCGTTTTTAATATGTGTTGCACTCACACCGACAACAACCGCTTCAAATCCGTGATCCATGAATTCCCTGATAATCTCATCTGAATTTCTGTTCCAGAGGGGCATAACAGCTTCGATCCCCAGTTCATTACAAACATCATCAATCCAGTCCTTGTGCCACTGCAGGTGAATATCGCCAAAGACCATTGCAGAAATCTCTTCTTTTTCTATTAACTCCTGTACCCCTTCTTTAAATTTTTCCGTATAGTCATCACCCGCGGTTTCTATCTGAAAGAGCGGAATTCCTGCGGCGTCGGACTGCGCATTCAAAAGTTCTCTATTGGTGCCGTGAAAATTTACCCTATTGGATTCGTTTGATATTGTGTTAAATAGATATTCCACTTCACAGCCCGTACTTATTGCTTTATAGCATGCCAAACACGAATCCTTTCCGCTGCTCCACGATGCGATTGCTTTTTTCATCCCTTGATTACTTGGATAATTTATCCAACCTTTTTATTTATTGGATTTAATTAATAAAAAAAACTTTTAGAAAAACATCAAAATTTCAAAGAAATTTTGTGTTCCAAAATGTGGTTGACCTTCGGTCGGACATATGTCTGAGCAGAGCTCCGCCACACTTGTAAAAGCAAGTTTTGCGAAGTTTTATCAAAAAATAAAAGCAAGATGAAAAAAACAAAAATTTTAATATTAATCGGGATTTCAGTAATGGTTTTACTCAGCGGATGTATTGAGGAGAAAATACAAAACACGCAAGCAAACAAAACTTATGAAAGAATAATTTCAACTTCTCCAAGCAACACCGAAATTTTATTTGCCCTGGGTTTAGAGGATAAAGTTATCGGGGTTACAACCTACTGCAATTATCCCGAAGAGGCAGAAGAAAAGGAAAAGATAGGCGGGTTTTCAACCGTTGATATCGAATTGATTATTAATTCAACCCCTGATTTAGTTTTAGCGTCTTCAATGATGAAAGATGAAGACATCAAAAAATTGGAAGGCACAGGAATTGAGGTTGTAGTCATTGATCCCGAGAATATTGATGAAATTCTTGAAAATATTGAATTGATTGGAAATCTAACCGGGAAGGAGAAAGAAGCATTAAATATAGCGGAAAATCTGGAAAAGAGAATAAATAAAGTAAAAGAGAATGCAGAAAATTTAAAAAAGAAACCGAAGGTTATGTATGTTGTCTGGCATGAGCCGTTAATGAGCGCCGGCAGGAAAACATTTGCAAACGACCTCATAGAAATTGCAGGCGGCGAAAATATTTATTCAGATACCGAAGTGCAGTATCCAACAATTTCCCTTGAGTCGGTTATAGATAGAAACCCTGATATTATAATCACAAGCATGGGACATGGAGATGCTAAAAACTTGACTTATGAGTATATTATGAATGAGCCGCGCCTGAAGAATGTGAATGCCGTCAAAAATGGCAGGGTTTACGGGATTGATACTGATCTTACAGGCAGGCCCGGCCCAAGGATAATTGATGGTTTAGAGCGGTTTGCAGAATGGATTCAGGAATGAAAATTGAAAGTAAAATATGTAAATTCCGGAAAGAAGAATGGCTTGAAGAGGATTCGGCATGTCCTTATGTCCCGGAAAATTTAATAAATCTAATTAGATATTACAAAAGTTACAAGGCACTGTAACAAATGTAATCCGAGTGCGATAACGGTGAATAACCCCTAATATAAAAAACTTAAAATAAAAAATGCAAACAAACATATATCATATTACACAATTTAAGGATAATTCCGCATATCTTAATTTTATCGGGTGCAGGTGGAAATGCAAGGGCTGTGCGAGATTATTGGGCTGGGACAGCCATCTTTCCCCCGATGACATAAAGAACTTAAATAAAATTTACCCCAACAGGCAGCGCCTAAAACTTGAGGTAAATGATGCTGTAAAAATCCTCACCTCAAATAATGCTAAAAAAGTGTATCTCGGGGGTGAGGAACCAACTCTTGACCCGAACATCGTAGAGATACTAAAAATTCTGAAAGAGAATGATTTTTTGACAAAACTTGTAACAAACGGGGAATTTTTAAGTGAAAAGATAATAGAATTAGTTGATGAGGCAACATTAAGTATAAAAGCGCTGGGCGATGAAATTCATAGATCATATACCGGGGTGAGCAATGAAAAAACGCTTAAAAATTTTGAGAAGTTCTGTGATTCTGGAAAGATTGAACTGGAATCCATTTACATTCCCGAATTAGTTGAGTGTGAAGAAATTTTAAAAATTGCAAACCATATTGCGGATTACAATAAAGATCTAAAGTATAGAATTGACAAATTTTATTCATATAACGGCTATAAAAGAGACGCAACTGAAAAAGAAGTCGGGGGGTGTTTAAAGAAAGTGAAGAGAATCCTTCCGAATGCTTATACTTTCACATCCAGAAGCATGGGAGATAAGATAGATTATGCTGAATGTTTATATCCAAAACTTTTAAAAAAAGTTTTATCAAAAAAAGATTAAATTGAAAATGGAAAAAATTAAAGAAACAATTGCAAAAATCGGAACATTTGATGATGGGGCAATGAAAAAGGCAAAAAAAAGAGTTCACATAAACTCCTGTATTAAATCGTATGTTGAAAACACTCTTATCTTGTTTTGTTTTTTAAATGAGTTTTCTTCAGACCAGATGGGGCAATTAAATTTTAATGCCAGGGCAAAATACTGTATATCTTTCGGATGCGGGGATAATTTCTCTGCTTCTTTTGCACATTCATTGAATTCTTCAAATGGCATAAAGTCAATTTGGTCTTTAATGAATTTAAATGTCTCACCAAGCACCTCTGGAGACAACTTACTTCTTGTAACAATTTCCCCAAAATTGTTACCTATTTCAAAAAACATGAATTCTGGAGCAATAAACTCGTATCTTTTAAGAAAACTATTGGATAGAAAAATATCAAATGATCCTCCTTTTGATAATAATGCCGAAAGGACCTCGTTGGTATCAACCACTAATAACAGCCTAATTATTTTAATTTATTCGGATTGTATAGACTGCATAAATCTCATGGAAAGATTTTTATTGATTTTATCAGATAATTCCCTTATATCCTCTTCTGTAAATTTACTGGCAGATAATTTTTCCCTTAATTTTAGCATTCTTTCCACTTCGGACTTGAGCAACCTTCTTACAACCAGATTCCTGTTTATTCCTGAAAATTCCTTCATATCCTGCCCCAATTCTTCAGGAATAGTAACAACTAATTCAGCCATAGTAAATAATTAGATGAATAAAAATAAAAATGGAAAAACTAAAAGAAACAATTAAAAAAATCGGAACACTAAATGAAGATGCCATGAAAAAGGCAAAAGAGCGACAGGATTTTCTCACCAAACCAATGGAAAGTTTAGGCGGACTGGAGGATCTTTCAATAAAGGTGGCAGGCATTACCGGAAATCCAATGCCCAAGTTAAAGAACAAGGTTATTGTGACAATGGCAGGAGACCACGGCGTTGCCTGCGAAGGAGTGAGTGCATTTCCGCAGGAAGTGACTCCCCAGATGGTCTATAACTTTGTACATGGCGGTGCAGGAATAAATGTTCTTGCAAGACACATCGGAGCAAAAGTCCTTGTTGTTGATATGGGAGTTGCAGCCGACATAGACGCTCCAGAAGTGATAAACAAAAAAGTTGATTATGGAACTAAAAATATGGCAAAGGGTGCAGCAATGACCAGAGAGCATGCAGTTAGGTCAATTGTCGCGGGAATCGAAGTTGTAGAAGATGAATTGAAGAATAATAATATTGAGATTCTTGGCACCGGGGATATGGGCATCGGCAATACAACCCCGAGCAGTGCAATTGTTTCTGTGATAACGAAGACGGATGTTGAAAAGATTACTGGCAGGGGCACAGGAATTGACGATGATGGGCTAAAAAATAAAATAAAAATTATAAAGAAGGCAATTGAGATTAATAATCCGGATGCATCTGACCCAATTGATGTTCTCTCAAAGGTCGGCGGCTTTGAGATTGGAGGGCTTGCAGGCGTGATACTTGCAGGAGCGGCAAACAGGATCCCGGTTGTCATTGACGGCTTTATTTCAGGGGCAGCTGCATTGATTGCAACAAGAATTGAACCAAAAACAAAGAACTTTTTAATTGCATCTCACAAATCAGTAGAATCAGGACATATAACCGCATTAAATAATATCGGGCTTGAACCATTAATTGATTTAAATTTAAGACTGGGGGAGGGAACAGGAGCCGCATTGGGAATAAACATTGTTGATGCGGGATGTAAGATCCTCTGTGAGATGGCGACATTTGAGGATGCAAGAGTCTCAGAAAAGAATGAATAATTTAATTTATGAAATTATAAAAATAAGATTCAAAAAATTGAATATTATGAATATTATGAATACAAACCCATTTGGACCCGGAAGCGGATTATTTCCATCACATATTACAGGTAGAGAAGAAGTGCAGATAGAATGCAAGGGAATGAATATAAAAGATGTGAAAGGTTTAAGTGAATACCAGATTAAATCTTTAAAGGAGAGAGGAGCAGTAGATTAATTTTATCATACTAAAGTATATGATTTTGCAAGAACAAAAAAGAAGGAAAGATGGCAGATTCTATCTGGACAAAAAAAGGAGGCACTCTTAGTGACAAGTCCGCTCGTAAAGAATTTGGGCTCACGCAGGAAGAAATTAATAAGGCGGTCCATGAGGGTAAACTTCAATACCGTATAAATTACATATATGGAAACCCATACTTCAAGCTTATCCGGGGTGAAGTAGAGGCACTTGTGGATGAAAAATACGGTAAGGATTACCTCAAGAAGAAAAAACTCAGAAATGAATTAACACAGGTGAACAAAGAGATAAGAGGATTAAAATCTAAATTGGCTTCCCTTGAAAAGAGAAGGGTTGAACTGTTGGAAAATATTGGTGAATAAAAATTTATTGGAAAACCGGAAAAGGAAAACGACCTAACAATTTTTAATTTATTTTCCAACAAAAAATAATAAGAATGACTAAACCAAACATTAAATTCAGGGATTTATTGAAGGGCACGGAATTTGAAAAAGGAATCAATAATCTAATCTCCGACTCCAAAAATAAAGTTTTTGGTGATCTTAGAAAGAATGGATTTGAACATTCTTCTAAAGTTGAATATTATATTGATCAACTTGTTCCTGATGAAGTTAAAGAGCGCCTGAATGAATTTGAAATATATGTTCTTTTGTGTGCGGTTTATCTGCACGATATTGGCTATGTGAAGGACAGCAAATTAGTAAGTAAAGGGCATGAAAAGAGGTCTCATGACCGAATACTTAATCAGTATCCAGAATTTAAAGAATATGGTCTTGACAATGTTCATAAAGCCCGTGCGGTAGCAGAAGTTTGCTTTGGACATGCATCTGAGCAGGAGCATCCTTTAAGAAAAATACCTGGCGATTATAGTATTGATGAATGGGAAGGAGAACTGAATCTGAGATTTCTTTCTGCAATACTGCTGCTTGCGGACGAGGTTCATAATGCTTACACAAGAGTAATCGGGCGAAAAGAAGAAAAGAAAAGCATGCGTTCAAGAGTTGGTTCTGTGAATATTGATACTGAAAGATGGAGAATAAAATTCATAATTAATCCTTTAAGCAGCGAGGAATGGAAACTCTTAGATGGTATGAGAAAGTATACCCAGAATCGCCTGGATGAAATTATAGGCGTTATTGAGCCGGAAGGGCTTTTGTATGATTTGATAGAAACAGATAAATCCGAAAATCCGTTCAAAGAACAGGAAAAGCAGAAAAGTGATATTGAAACCTTAAAGAAAATATCAGCGATTTTAAAACTAAAAGGGTATGAAAATGTTGAATATAATGCAGTGTGTTCAGAGGGTAATGTAGCGGATTTGTATGGAGAGTTTAATATGCCAGATGGAACATCCCAGAGAACAATTTTTGGATGCTACAAAAAAGTTGATGTTGATGCAGTAGAGGATTTTAACGCATTGATGGGGAGAGTTAAGAGTGATATTGATACCGGATTTATAATTTCCGAGCAGGATATTCCAGGGGATAATATAAATGAATCAATTAAAAATAAAAATATAAGGTTATGGACTTTAAACGATCTCCTTAAAAGTTTTAATGATATTGAAAATTACATAAACTGGGTTATTGAAGATTACGAGGAATCTGAAGTGAGCAATTACTATGTTGAACTTGGATGCGAAAAACCCGATGCTGACAGACCAATGAGTTATGATTCCCTTGATAAATACATTGATGATGTCTGGCTTATCACAAAAAATAAAAATTATATTTCAATTTTAGGTGAATACGGCACCGGAAAAACAACATTCTGCAGAAAGTATGCCTGTGAGTTAGCAAAGAGATATAAAACCAATAGAACAAAAACAAGAATTCCAATCATCCTGAATCTGAGCAGGTACACAAAATCAATAGATATTGAGCAGGTGATCACGGATTTTCTCATCAACGAGCATGAACTTAAAAATATGGATTTCAAAACATTCAATCTTCTGAATGAAGCAGGCATGTTCCTTTTGATATTTGACGGCTTTGATGAGATGTCTCAGAGAGTGGACTACAAAGTAATTGAAAACAACTTTAATGAATTGTTAAAAACAGTAACACAAAACAGCAAGGTTCTTCTTACATGCAGGACTGAGTTTTTCAGAAGCAGCGAGCAGGTTAAGAAAATCATTTCAGTGGATATAAAAGAAAGACCGAATTTTGAAGTTATTTATTTGAAGGAATTTACAGAGGATATGATTGAAAAGTTCCTGAAATATAGGGCAGGTGAAAGCTGGAAAGATTATCTTGAAAAGATCAGGAAAACCTATAATTTAATGAATTTAGCCCATAGACCCGTACTTCTTGATATGATTGTTCAATCGCTTCCTGATTTGATTAAATCGGGAAAGGAGATAAATGCAGCAGATCTTTATAAGGTTTACACAGATTACTGGATGGAGCGTGATATTAAAACTCACAGGACGCTGCTTGACAATAAAGAGAAGAAGTCTCTTTTCATGCAGGAACTTGCCTTCAAGATGTTTTCAACAGGTGTTTTAGGCATTCATTACAAGGATATACCAGGACCTGTAAAACAACATTTTAACTTAGAAGAACAACTTGATGTTGACCATTTCTCCCATGACATCATGACCTGTTCTTTTCTAATCAGGGACAGCGAAGGAAATTACAAATTTGCACATAAATCCTTTATGGAATTCTTTGCTGCAGAGAAGTTTGCAGGTGAAATTAAAAATGAATTAAAGGAAAATTTCGGCAGGACACCGATAACCATAGAGATAGCAAATTTTTTAGTTGATTTAATCAGAGATAGAAATTATTCAAATATTTTATTTGATTTTATTGATTATACAAAAGATAAAACACTGAAAGAGAATGAAAAATATATTGGCGGGAATGCTGTAACGCTTTTAAATCTTCTAGGTGAAAGTTTTTCCGGAAAGGATTTTTCAAATACCTGTCTTATGAACGCGGATTTTTCAAATACTGACCTTGCGGGGACAAACTTCAGTTATGCAGTATTAAAAAATGCAAACCTGAAAAACGCAATTTTAAAGAATGTAGATTTCTCTTATGCAAATTTAGAGGGAGCGGCATTTGGGGGGATGGATATGGTAAAGTCGGTATTTGTAACCCCTGACAAAAAACATATAGTGTCCGGGAGTGGTGATAACACAATAAAGATATGGGATTTTGAGAGAGGAGAAGAGATAAGAACATTGGAAGGGCATAATAACTCTGTTGTTAGTGTATTTGTAACCCCTGACAAAAAATTCATAGTGTCCGGAAGTGGTGATAAAACAATAAAGATATGGGATTTTGAGAAAGGAGAGGAGATAAGAACACTGGAAGGGCATAATAACTCTGTTGTTAGTGTATTTGTAACCCCTGACAAAAAACACATAGTGTCTGGAAGTCATGATAAAACAATAAAGATATGGGATTTTG
>Ga0209636_10000909_pt1 | contig 29395 bp, 35 predicted proteins | sample DeeMarSWOR152_54_FD_187464 | JGI IMG/M metagenome (GOLD analysis project Ga0209636, IMG submission 187464) | Marine sediment microbial communities from White Oak River estuary, North Carolina - WOR-1-52-54 (SPAdes) (version 2) | ecosystem: Environmental > Aquatic > Marine > Intertidal zone >...
CACAACCAGTACTCTTTTTGGCTTTGGATCTATTTTTTTTGCATATCCAAGCAATTGTCTTCTATCCGCGTGCCCGGAAAACCCGTCAACTGTCTCTACTTTCATCTTTACATTCAAAGATTTCGTTTTGCCGCCAACATCTATCGGGATTTCAACGAGTCCGTTTTGTATTCTCTTACCCATGGAGCCTTCGGCTTGATATCCCACAAACAACAGCATATTCTTTTCATCTTCTGCAAAGTTTTTGAAGTATTCAATAACCGGGCCGCCCGTCATCATACCGGATGTAGCAAGTATTATGCATGGGTCTTTACTCTTCATAATCTTTTCCCTGTCCCCGTGCTTCACATTCTTAAAATTTTCTGTCAAAAACGGATTATAGCCATTAAAAATCCTTTTGCGCAATCTTTCATTTAAGTGTTCTAAGTATGTCGTATGTATGGCGGTCGCCTCCCAGATCATGCCGTCCAGGTATACAGGTATTTCGGGGCTTATTTTATTAAACCTATAAAAACTCTCGAGAACCATCAGAACTTCCTGCGATCTGCCTACAGCAAAAACGGGAATCAGTACTTTTCCATTGTTAGAGAGCGCATTCTTCAGATGAATGAGCAGCAGGTTCTCTGCATCTCTCCTATTAGGCTGGGCATCATATCTGCCGCCGTAAGTACCCTCCATGATCAATGTTTCTACCCTCGGAAAGCGAAAGTTTGCGGGCTCAAGAAGTTTCGTGCTGCCGAATTTTATATCCCCTGTATAGACAATGTTATGCAAGCCGTCCCCTATGTGGAGGTGAATTATCGATGATCCGAGGATATGCCCTGCATCGTACAGGGTCAATCTCATATCCGGCGTTATATCGGCGACTTCCTCGTAATCCAGGGGAATTGTATGTTTTACCATCTCTTTTACTTCATTTGACGAAAATGGGAGTTCATTATTCTCTTTTTCGCCTATCTCAACAGCATCTATCTGCAGCATGGTCATTAAATCCCTTGTGGGTTCGGTGCAATAAACCGGTCCATCATAACCGTATTTATAAAGGTAGGGCAGAAACCCCATATGGTCAAGATGCGAATGCGATATAATAACGGAATCCAATTTGTTAATAGCCAGATCCGATGCCCTGAAGTCTGGAAATCTATTTGTTTCAGATCCCGCCGGGTTTATTCCGCAATCTAAAAGCACATTGCTTTCAGGGGTTTGAATCAAAAAACAGGATCTTCCAACCTGTCTTGCTCCCCCCAGGGGGGTTACTCTGACCCAATCGCACGAAGCATCCGGTTTTCTATAAATTTGTTTACCTACGGATTTTAAAATTTTTTGTCTTTCTTTGCTGCTGTTCAGTATGATTTTCCTGACACTATCTATTATATCTGACTGAATGGGGGGCGTTCTTAACAACTTTACCTGCCAGCCAGTTGCTTTTATTATTTTGTTTAGAGTTTCACTTTTTCTTCCGATCACCAACCCCAACTTTTCTGCCTCAATAATTACCTCCCTGAAATAGTCGTCAAATACTATCTCCTTAACCACGGCATCATCTGGCAATATCTTTTCTATTTCCGATTTTGCTTCATCCGGCGGCATTAAAGCATTAGCGTTTGATCTCAGAATAACTCGTTTCTTCAGCAGATTCACCAGGCTCTTGATCTCATCAGAGTCTATAAAAAACGGCAGGTCGTCCGTGTAAAGCACCACTTTGGGTCCTTCTAAATCAACCTTAGTTACCTTACCCCCGGGATTGTTCTCTTTTACTATTTTCTTAATATCATTGAATTCCAAGAAAGCCATTATTTATTCTCGATTAAAATTTTTCTAAAAACATGATTTTTCTTTATAAAATGCTAAAAACATTTCAAATTACATAAAGTTGCATTGCAATTTTTTATTTTATTGAAAATTCAACATGTTAATTTTCAATGAGATCAATTCATTTCATAAATCAATCAAAATTTGCATGTGATTTTTTCCCTTGAAGTACACTCTATCGTGCCTGGTAACCAACCTTTCAGAGGGTTGTTTTTTATTGTATTTAGAAAGTATATCTACTTTCTAAATGCTAAAAAATTTGCTATGCAAATTTTTTATTGAATGTGCCCCGGATCATCGTTAAATTTAAATCTGCAGTCGTGTTGACCTGCTCAATGATCAAAATAAGGGGTCTCAAATCAAATTCATCTAATGAGTATTACTTATTTAAAAATAAAAATAAAAATTATGTTTTTACTCTATCAACTGGGCCAATTTTATTCCATCCAGGGTTATCTTCATAGCCTGCTTTGTTCTTGAATGACCCGTGCCCCTCATTTTTATAACCTGCAGGGTTCTCATTAACTCCCCGCTTCTTTCATGCTCCATCAACAAAATGATACCATCCGATATATACTCTTCAATGCCGAATCTGCTGTATATGAATTGTTGTGGTGCGATCTCGGAGATAAGCAGGGTGGTGCATCCCAATACTGCCAGGGTGGATTCCAGCTCATATAAAAATTCCCTGATCTTATCCTCATCCCCTATATTTTGGCACAGCGCGGTTATAGAATCTATAACAACTCTCCTTGCCCCGTTGATCGCGATATTTTCCCTTATTGCAGAGAGAACAAGATTCGGATCAAGTCCCGGCTTTGGCGGAAAAGATATCTGCTTTAACTCCGCTATCTCCTTTATGTCCAAAATTGTTATATCTCCTGCATCAATTAATTTTTTATCATAAAATCTAAAATCCTCTATGTTCTTTTCCATCCTTTCCGCAGTTTCGGATAGAGAAACATACAATCCCTTATCCTTGAGCTTTGTTCCGTTAAACAAAAACTCCTGGGCCAATATTGTCTTTCCCGTTCCGGAGCTGCCAGCTAAAAGCACAGTGTGTCCCTCGGGAATCCCCCCCCCAATAATCTCATCCAGAACATCTACTTCTTTACCCTTGACCTCTCCCTTGCCCCCGATTCCAGTTTTACATACCTTCTTCATTTTTTATAAATTAGATCATATATAAATAAATATTTACTTTAAAAAACTTCCATTCTTATCCATAAACATCATCATCCCCTTCAAAACCTCCATTCTGCATATAAACCCAACCAATTCCATTTTATCGTTAACCACCGGAAGACCCTTTACGTGTCTTTCAACTATCAAATTAAGTATATCCTTAAATTTTACATACTCCTTCACCGTCCACGGTCTGGCGATCATAACATCCTTGACACAGGTTGTCCTCATTCCCCCCAGCCCCTGGCTGAATGCGAGGGAGTACATATTCAAATCCCTTAACGCTACGATTCCAACAACCTTTTTTTCTTCGTTGACGACGGGCATATGCCCTATATGATGCTTGCACATTAACTTATTGGTATAGGATATGGGGTCCATTGGGCCGCAATACAGCGGATCTTTAATCATTATTTCCTTTGCGGTTAGCATTTTTACCTTTTTTGTATACTAATATGTATGTTTATGATTATTCGTAATCCTTAATCGCCGTCACGGTTCCCTCCAAAACTTCTTTTCTCCCCATGAGTCCGAGCAGGTGCATTTCATCATCGACAACCGGGACACATTCCGCTCCCTTTTTGAGCATTAGCGTAATCAAATCTTTAAATTCTGCGTTTTCTTTCACAAGAACCGGGTCGGAAAGCATAACATCCCTGACATGGGCCCGTTTTAAGGCATCCAGATCAAAGCCAGAGGCGAAAGAATTATTTAGTATGTCCTTTAAAGCCACCATTCCGATAACCTTATTTTTTTCAACGACAGGCAAATGAGCCACTTGGTGTTTGCACATGAACTTATTAACCTGCTCCAGAGAGTCGTCCGGGTTGCAGTAAAGAGGGTTCTTGACCATCAAGTCCTTTGTCGTAAGCATTTTGAATTATCAGAAATCTGAGCGTATAATATTAATATAGGGGGTTCATATTAATAAAACGGATAATTATCAATAAGATAACTGAATTATATTTTGGCTTAATAAATTCTTTATGTGCCCGTCAACTTTTCCATCCGTAACCAGATATCAATTTATTCGTTATTACGTGTAGGAATACGTGCAGCCGGTTGTTCCGACATCATTCCAGTTACGGGTTGTATCGCAGGTGTTGTTGCCATCCTCTTATGATCATTTCCCGGGTGTTTGATATTGATTACGTGAAGTATGGAAAAAACCGAATTTTTGTATATGGTTTTTTAAATCAGAATCGCTGGATACAAAACAGGCATAACTCTTTCAAAAGGAAATTTAGCCTCAAGCGTTGTGAGCCCGGGGGAAGTCATAAGAGAAATAGTCGGTGAATCTGCCGGAGGTGATCTTCGTGCACAGCCGTCCGAGCGGCGAAACATAGCCTGCGGATGATGACATTAAGGCGACGGATCACCTGATCAGAGCGTGCGGGTTGGTGGGGGTAAGGGTCCTGGAGCATATTATCTGCGGGGCGAGCACACAAGGTTTGTCGATATGGGATTGATTAGAGGGTAATAATCTTTGCGGCAAAACATACGATACAGTAAAGCCCGATACCCACGATGCCGTAAAGGAACTTTAAGTGCCCGCTTGCTTTATTTCTCTGCTCTATCACGGAAACACCCAGATCAATGAGACTGCGAAGTTTTTTCTTTGCATTTTCATCGTCTGCGATTTTATCCGCTATGCCCGGACCTATCTTGTAATAATACCCCAAAAGCAATTTTCCAATAAAATTTGTCTTCATCACATCATCCCTGAAATCCCTGAGCACATCGAGCTGCTTTTCCGAGCGTGTCCCGTACACAGCAGTGGAGATAAAACATTCATCTTCATATTCAACATCTTCTATGATCCTATTCTTAGGGATTTCCTGTATCGAATCTTCCCATTCTATCCTTATCACTTCCCCCTCATCTTCGACATAGTAAGCAGGGGGCTCCACGCATCTAACATCCCCTTTATTATCCCGGTACCATATTTTTCTGTATTTTCTCATTTTTAGTATTTTTAAACTAATTAATATTTAGACCTTTGAATATAAAAAGTATTTTTAAACTAATTCTTGTAAATACTTAATTGACTATGTCAAAACGAAAGAGAAGAACCACGGAGGAGATAAGAAAGGAGATACTAGATTACTTTGTGCATCAAACGTTTCCGAGAACAACCGGGCAGATCGCAAAGGCAGTGGGTTTGAACTGGTATTCCACAACCGCTCATTTGATGGCTTTAAAGGCAGACGGTAAATTATTTCACGAGAAGGTCGGAAGGCAGAACCAGTGGTGGGTTGAGCATGTGGGGAAGATGACAAAGAAGTTAATAGTTAAGGACGAGGAAATCAGGATGCTGAAAAGGAAGGTTAAGGAATTGGATAAAGAGGTTGAGAGGCTGAAAGGCGGCAGATAAAGGCAGAAAAAATGAATCCCTTAACCAAACTAAACAAAAACTGGATATATGAAACCATAGTTACAACCCGGAATAAAGAGCCGCATTCTTGTCGTATCTTTTGTAGAACTTTTTATTTTTTAAAATAAAAATAAATTTCAAGGAGATGGATATGAAATCCGAGGAGGGCAACGAAAGTTATGCAGAATTAATCAATGATTTAAAACAGAAAATACAATCCGCCCGGCAAAGAGCAGTATTATCTGTTAACAGGGAACTTGTTATTCTCTACTGGGAAATCGGGAAAAGCATACTTGAAAAACATGAGAAAGAGGGGTGGGGAGCCAAAATAATTGATAACTTATCAAGAGATTTAAGAATGAGTTTTCCTGAAATGAAAGGGTTTTCAGTCAGAAATTTAAAATATATGCAAAAGTTTGCTAAAACCTATCCTGATTTTGAAATTGTGCAGCAGGTTGCTGCACAAATCCCATGGTTTCATAATTGTATATTGATTGACAAGATTAAAGGTGATGAAGAAAGGATATGGTATATTAACAAAACAATTGAAAACGGCTGGTCAAGAAATGTTTTGGTTCACCAGATAGAATCTAATCTTTATGGGAGGCAGGCACTGGAAAAGAAAACAACAAATTTTGACTTAACACTGCAAAAACCACAATCTGATCTGGCAACGGATATGCTTAAAGACCCTTATGTTTTTGATTTTTTAACTATCGGCGAAGACGCAAGAGAAAAGGAGATAGAAAGTCAGCTCACAAAACAGATCACAAAGTTTTTGCTTGAACTTGGCGTTGGTTTTGCTTTTGTTGGCAGTCAATATCACATAGAGGTTGATAAAAATGATATTATATCGACCTCTTGTTTTACCATTTAAAATTAAGGTGTTATGTTGCCGTAGAATTGAAGACCGGTGACTTTAAGCCAGAATATGCAGGTAAAATTAATTTTTATCTCTCGGTACTGGATGATGTTTTAAAAACAAGACGGGACAATCCCTCAATAGGGATTATATTATGCAAAACAAAAAATAGAATAATTGCAGAATATGCTCTAAGAGATATGACCAAACCAATCGGTGTGTCGGAATATAAGATAGTTGCCCAGGTACCAGACGAGTTGAAAGCAAGTCTCCCAACAATAGAAAAGATTGAATCGGAGCTTGAATGCAATCTGAAGAAATCGGAATGAATAATAATTCGAGAATGTTTGAAAATAAAAGTGTAAGGTATCTGGTGTATGCGGATATTCCGGGGTTTGATGAACTTGCAAAGGAGATGGAGGAGAATGAAAATATTCCCGCACGAAATATCTCCAAACCTGCTCAACCAAAATCCGGGTGGGAGCAAATAAGATATACAAAAAACTCTATAAGTTGTATTTTTTGTATTTAGTATAACAACAAAAAGTTATGATGAGAATGGAAGAACATTAAAGCTTTCAAATCTTTCAAAAAACAATAAATTTTGAAAGTTTTGTTGGTTCTATTATGAAAACAAATATGTAAGACCAAAAACATCCGCCCTCAAAGAATTACAACAAACAAAAAAATGAATCCCTTAACCAAACTAAACAAAAACTGGATATATGAAACCATCGTAACAACATGGAATGAAGAGCCGCATTCTGCCCCGATCGGCATCTCAACCCCCGACCATGAAAAAATTGTGTTGAAACTCTACAAGACCTCAAAAACATATAAAAATGTTTTAAACAGCAGGATATTTGTGGTTAATTTTGTTGATGATGTCGAATTGTTTTACAAGGCGATATTTGAAAAGGAGAAATTGAGTTATAGAAAGGTAACTCATGGGGGCGATTACCCGGTCTTGGAGGGTGCTGCGGCATACATGGGTGCAGAAGTTTCTGGTATAAGGGAGGATGAGGACGCTGCGTTAATATCGTCCGATGTTATTTTTTCCGGGATTAATAAAGAATTCAATGAAAGTTTTTTATTTAATAGAGCAAAATCTCTGGCCCTGGAATGTATCACAGCATATACGAAAATGGATGCCGGGGTTGAGGGAGAATTCTTTAGAAAAGAAATATTGAATAACTACGGGATCATAAAGAAGGTTGCTCCGGGGTCAAACTATGAAAGACTTGTTAAGGAAATTTTAAATAAAATCTAGAAACTCTGGAGCATCCCGGTATATTCTGTATTTTAGTCTGCCTTTTTCAGTTCCCCGGATCCCAATATTTCCTTGTTAACCGTCGCCGGGTTACCCTTGTAGTACACATCCCCGCTGCCTGTGATCTTCACATTTAACTCTTCTGAGGCAAATACTTCGGATTTTCCCGAACCCGTGACTTGAACTGTCGATTTCTCTGTTACAAGATCGTATGCTTTCAAATCTCCGGAACCGCTTATTGTCGCATCATGGGATGATGCTTTGCCTGTAAATTTTGATTCCCCCGAGCCCGAAATTTCAGATTTAAGGCGTTTTGTATCCACCTGCAGATCTATATCCCCCGAACCGCTTAAACTTACCTCAAGGTCGTCGGAAGTTATTTCGGACCTGCCGATAATATTTCCCGAACCGCTTAAAGATAATCGTTTTACATCATCCATAGAAACATATATGTTTAGTTTCGTGGGGCTCAAACATCTGGTTCCGCCTCTTTTTATGATAAGTACACCGTTTATAACATCTGTCTTTAAAAGCGGCATTATATTATCGTCTGTTTCGACTCGCACTCCTGACTCCCAGGTTTGCGTTACATACAGATTACCGCTGCACTCCATTTCCACACTGTGAAACGTGTCGGCGGTTCTTGTTTCCGAGACCACGTTACCGGAACCGTTTATACAGTTAGGATCAGAAATACATCCCGATGCCAACAAAACAACCAACATTACAATCCCTGTTAAAAATTTTTTTATATTTTTCACTTTTATTTATAAATATAAAATTTATAAATATAATAACTAAAATGAATAAGGAGGTGAAATTATGCCCTACTGTTCAAAATGCGGAAAGCAGAATGATGATACTGCAGAATTCTGCAGTAAATGCGGCGCTTCTTTAACGGGCGCTAAAAGAAAGGAGCGTGAAGAATGTGAAGAATGTGCAGGTAAATCGCGAACATCCACAATTATCTGGGGGGCGATAATTATTCTTATCGGTCTGGGAATCATATTTGAGTTCGGGTTAAGAAACATTCAAGGATTGCCCCAATGGGTCTATGATGTTGAGTTCTGGTGGATTATTCCGGTTATAATCGGTATCGCAATCCTAATCGCAGGCATAAGAATGATAACAAAGCAAACGTGAGTTCAATACGCTTTACAGTCTTCAGTGCAATCTTTACAGATCCCTGCATGACGAAAGTTTGAGAGTTGGATCCTTGTATCCAGCCAGAGAAATGATATGATGATCCCAAACACACCGTAGATAATGCTGCCTGTTAATTGAAGAATGCCCGTGACAACAAAAAAGAAGCCGATCACGAGGAATATATTTGAAATTACGTGCAGGGCTGCGTTTCTCATGGTAATCGCCGTTTCCATGTAATTGATCGCGACAAGAATCATCCCTGGGAAAATAAGGACCGGAAAGATTTTGGAGGATATTTCGCTGGAAAGAAATATATAGATAACCATGAAGAAAATCGATATAATAGACCCTGTTGCCAAACCAAGGCAGCCTGCACAGAAAATTTTATTTTTTATAATAATTGTATGGCCCTTAAACCGCATACATTCTGGATGATGGCCCTGTCTTTTTCTCGCTGTTGTCCGGGTTTGCCTTTTGTTTACGTCACTGCTTTCTCGTTTTGCGAGTCCTTTGAGCCAGTTTGGTCTTAAGGCAAAAGATATGCCCAATATGCAGCTTGACATAAATACCACCCCTACAAACAGTTTATCAAAAAAGGGGATATTGTTCATATTTGAAGAACTTAGTGACATTATTATGATCAATACAGCTCCCGTGATCGAGAGGATTATATAACTCATTACACGCATTTTTGGTTTCATTTGGTTCAAATCAAATACTCCAGTTTTTTCAATACACTCTGTCCGGCCATATGCCGATATAACGTTCTTTTAAGCTTGTTTTTAGAAAACACTCCCGCTATGTTTTTTGTCATGGAGCCATAAAATGCCCGGTAACATCCGTATAATTCCTCCTGTACTTCCCTTCGCGATAATGTTTCAGTGGGCATGATCGCATGCACCATATCATAGTGCGAATAATTTTCATCCTCTATCCACCCGTTTTTTCTTGCAGCGTCATAATATTCCGTACCCGGGAAAGGCGTGAGAGCGGTATATATCGCAAAGTCCGGACCCAGATCGAGCGAGAACCGCCTCAACCGCTTAATAGACTCAGCGGTATCCTTCCTGGAGCCTATTACGAACATTGCATGCGAGAATATCCCGTTGTCATTCAAAAGTTTTATTGCTTTATACGCGTCATGGACATTTGTTCCTTTTTTGAATTCTTTAAGAGTTGAATTTGAATTATTTTCAACGCCGAGCATAACCCAGTAGTTGCCGACATCCCGCAGCTTTGCCACCATAGCGGGGTTTTTAACCACATCATCGGTTCTTGCCTGTAAAAACAGCATGATGTCCTCTCTACAACTGCGGTGCCGCAGTTCCTGCCATAACGCATTTGCCCGTTTTTCATAGTCAAAGTTATCGTCGGTAAGCCACAGGAAGACGCCGCCGTAGGTTTCGTTTAGATATTCTATTTCATCAGCGATCCGTTTAGCTGATTTTGTTCTCCACATACCCCTCCAGTATTTCCACTGTGTGCAAAACGAGCATCTATGATCGCAGCCTCTTGCGCCCTCAAGTATCATGTATCTCGTGTTTTTACCTGCCATCATGGAGAAATGATATCTTTTAATATCATTTTCAACTAGATGGTATGCGGGATATGGCAGAGCGTCAAGGTTTTCGATTAACGGCCTGGGTGGTGTTTGAATGATTTTTCCGTTATGCTTGAACGATAACCCCTTTACATCCCCCTGGTTTTTCCCTGTTCTTAGCGTTTTGATTAATTCCACCAGCGTCACTTCACCCTCGCCCATGACAATATAATCGATCTCTGGAAAGTCATTGAGAGATTCCTCTGCAGTAAACGTAAAATGCGAGCCGCCTAAAACAGTAACAATACCCTTATCAACAATTTTCGCTGTTTCCGCTGTTCGCACGCATGCGTATGCATTGCACGTAAACCCTGACGTAGCAACAATTGAAGGCGAAGATGATTCAATATATTTTTCAACGTCCTTCCAATTTTTTCTTTGCGCCTGGCAGTCAAGGATTTCTATTTCCATATCCGGGATTTCCTGCTCGATATATGCTGCCAGGATGAGCAATCCCGTGGGCGGCGAGACATACTCTCCCATCACAAACCAGTAGTCTTTTGGCGGCTCAATGAACAATATTTTTGAAAACATCTTTTCTACTGAAGTAAATGGAATGGCATTGAAATGCAATACCCTAGTTAGATTCCTGTATATAAAAATTGTTGAAGAGATTGTTAAGCGGAGGGTGGATCAAACCCGTCAGGGCAGCTGCTTCGTAAGCGCATACAACCAGTATTTGCCCTCTTCACCCGCCTCCTTAACAAACGCTATTTCCGCACCCTTTTTCAACCCGGGGAACTCAGTGATTTCCTTTAAATGTATCTTCTGCCCGGCATCTATTTTAACTTCAAATTCCCTGTCGCTGATCCGGATTTTGAAGGTTTCGGAAACCGCAGGAAGGCGCTTAAGTCCTTCTTTGGTGATAAACAAAAAGCCTTCATTTACCTCCTCTGCGGAGAGTTTTCTCCTGTATACGATCTCACCCATTTTTAATTATTAATTTCTGTTTTGAATATATAAAAAATGATAACCCCCTACAACATACTGCGGCATGAATTAATCGGGCTTTACGCGGAAGTATCCGACGCCGCGCATGAGGGCTATAAAAACATTAAAGGCAGGGTGGTTGATGAGACGAGAAACACCCTGACAATTGAGACAGAGGGGAATGAAAAGAAGGTACCTAAGGATTGTGTTACACTGGATATAACACTCCCCGAGGGCACTATTGTGAGGGTTGACGGCAAACTGCTTGTTGCCCGCCCTGAAGACAGGGTTAAGAAGAAATACAGGATAAGATTCTAAAGAAATGAAAAAGAAATACACATTCAACATAGCATCAGAAACCGGAAAATCAAAGAAATTAATCCTTTTTAAAGATTTAATGGAAACCGAGGAGCATATCGCACTTAAATTAATCGCTTACCTTTACTTTTTTGAGTATGAAATAAAACCTGAAACATCTGTTCTGCAGAAATATAAACCCGATCTTGTGATCTTTGATGATCCACTGCTTAAATCCAACATAAAGTTCTGGATTGAATGCAAGGACGTTTCTGCTAAGGAACTTGACAGGGTGCTTAGAAAAAACAGGAATGCGGACGTTTATCTCTTCAACAGCGAAAATGCAATTGAAAACAGGAAAAATAAACTGAGAAAGGAAATAAGAGACATTGACCGGTTTTATGTTGCAAAGGTTACAAATATGGAAATGCTTGCCTGGAAACTCAGGAAAGAGAAGCGGCTTGACATATATTTCACAATCCATGACGATAAACTAAATTTATATCTTGGCGAGGATGTTCTGGAACTTGGGGCAGGGGTTGAGGAAATGATTTAATTTAGAACCTCATATCTTTCCTGCTGCTCCTCAGTATCGCATCATACAAATCAGGGTCTTCCCGGGAGATGAAATGAATCAGCTGCCGGGTGTTCCATTCCGAGAGTTTAGGCCCGATTTTCACGTCCAGGTGCACAAGATAAAGGGGGAGGGGATAGCCGTAGTACCTTGAGCCCTTTGAAAGTTTCAGTACCAGGTTAATAATCCCGTCAAAATTCTGTTCCCACTCCGGGACATCGATCCTTAATGGGTTGGAAAGGGGGGTCGGCTGGACGTATACCGTTGGAAAGGAAACCACAAGGTCCTCATCCAGTTCGGATGCAAATTTGGAATAAGGGGTGAACTGGATCGTTCTATAGCACACGCACCTATCTTTTGTCAGCATTCTTAAAATGGAGGAATCCGTCATAAATTTAGGCAGTTCTATGTAGCAGAGAGCAGATATATAATGCGCAAATAATCTTGATGTGGAGTCCTCAGAAACCCCGACCAGGGAGACCTCTTTTTCCCTGCACAGTTTCATTAACCGCACAAGTTTTTTCCTGTACATCCCGTATTCGCTGCCTTTGATCTGCCTTTTTTTTGCGTTGACGTGCAGAGAGCCGTCCAGAAATATGTGGGTGGGTGGGGTTTTTAATTCAACGGATCTTATTGCAACATCGAATTCCATGGCGCCCCTCAGCAGCTCAACCCTTTCTTTCGTATGCTCGTCGTAGTCTATCACCCCCATGTCCAGGTCCCTGATGAACTCCGTCTGGTCCTTCCAAAGCAGCGCAGATGCCCTTATAAAGTAAACGCTTGCTCCAAGCAGTTCTTTATTTGATTCGCCGCCGTCCACAAAACACAATCTAAAGTCAGGGTCTATTTCATGATCCTGTTCGGCATCAATGGGAAGAATCAGGTCTTTATCATAGATTTTATCTTTAATTTCCATAACCTCTCTCTTATAACTCTGCAGGTCATTCAATATCTGATTTCCCCTGGAATCGTGCTTTTTGAGCCATATGGAATAATGCCGCATCCTTATCCTTTTATTAATTATTATTAAAATATGAATAAATTGAAAGTCACTGTTCTGAGACTCGGGCACAGGTTCGAGAGGGATAAACGGATCAGCACCCACATTGCCCTGGTGGGGAGGGCATTCGGCGCGCAAGAGCTGGTCCTGGATAGTAGGGATTCGAGAGTTAAGGAGGGTATTGACGAGGTGAATGAAAACTGGGGCGGTGGGTTTAGAGTTAGATTTATAGAGAACTGGAAAAGTTTTGTTGGGGGGTTTGACGGCACCAAAATCCATCTGACCATGTATGGGATAAATATAAATGACGTTAAATTTCCTTTGGGTAGGGAGAATGTGCTGGTTATCGTCGGAGGAAAAAAGGTTCCTCCCCAGATATACGGGATGGTTGATTATAACATAGCGGTTGGAAACCAGCCGCATTCCGAGGTGGCTGCGTTAGCGGTATTCCTTGACAGGTTTTTTGAAGGAAAAGAACTGGACAGGGAATTTGAAGGAAAGCAGAGGGTAATACCTCAAAGGAGGGGGAAGAAGGTTGTCAGGTATTGAGAAAAATTTTGCCATTCTTATTCGAAATTTTTGGTCGATTTAATCCAGTTTCGTAAAGTTTATTTATATATAAATCCAATAATTATTATGGATATTATAGGCATTGGGATTGGCACGATATTGGTATTGGGAATGTTGTTTATCCTTGCACTGGCGTTTGTTTTTATCTACAACGGGCTCGTGACTTTAAGGGGCAGGGTGAAAAACGCGTGGGCGCAGATCGATGTTCAACTCAAGCGAAGATACGACCTTATACCCAACCTTATTGAAACGGTAAAGGGTTATGCAAAGCATGAAAGGGAGGTTTTTGAAAATGTTACGAAAGCAAGGACGGCTGCGATAAACGCACAGGGGGTTGCAAAGCAGGCGGAAGCGGAAAATATGCTGACCGGCGCCCTAAAAAGTATGTTCGCGGTTGCGGAATCGTATCCTAACCTTAAAGCAAGCACGAATTTCATGCAGCTCCAGGAGGAATTATCCGGGACCGAAAATAAGATCGCTTACGCCCGCCAGTTCTACAACGATTCCGTTATGGAATATAACATACGGATCCAGCAGATCCCAAACAACATAATTGCCTCGCTTTTTGGCTTCACGCGGGAAGAACTGTTTGAAATAGAGGGCGTTGCGAGGGAGGTTCCGAAGGTTAAGTTCTAATTCAGGTTAAAACCCTAAACATCAAATGTTCATTTCTGAGTTATGCGATCCCCGAGTGATGGAAGGAGAGTCATTGATGCGAATGTCGCAATACAATAGAAAATTCCAATGGAATTTTTTAGCATTGAAAACCAGATACGGTTTTCAATACAATAAAAAACCGACTTCAGTATGGGCTTTCATAGCCTTTATTCTTATAATGTTATCTCTCTCTACCGTATCTGCAAGAGAGTATTCTTTAGCATCAACTGATGAGAGCATTCATATTTATTCAAACGGAACCGTCCATGTAACTGAAAAGATAAACTATCATTTCTCCGGATGCTGGCACGGGGTTTATATAGAGATTCCGCTGCATGACATAAAAATAGATAACATCGAAGTTATTTGCAGCGGTGCTTACTGCAAGCCAGAAAATGAATTCATGGCTGACAGAGTAAGGATCAAGGCATATCTTTATCCCGATGAAAAATCCTCTCTCAATGAGGTATGTGACAGGGATGTCACGTTCCATGTGGATTATGATCTCTCCAGGGTTATAAAGGTCTATAATGATGTGAGTGAATTCCATTATAAACTCTGGGGCAGCGAATGGGATAAAAGTCTGGGGCAATTACATGCAAGAATTTATCTTCCGGAAGGCGAGGGAAATGTGAGTTACTGGTTTCATTCCGTAACCAAAGAAAACGCAGTATATAATCCTGGTGAAAGATACATTGATGTGAGAACATCCTCCATCCCAGCATATAGTTACTTTGAGGCCAGGTTGGTGATGCCAATGCAGTGGTTTAATGGAAGTGATGAGGATATATGGTATGTATCCATGGAGGGTATGCCCGAAATTCTTGAAAAAGAGAGGGATTACGAAAATAAAAAAATGATTTTAAGCGTAATTTCGATTATCATCCCATCAATTTTCATGTTCGTTGCCATTTTCATACCTTCTTTGATCTACTACAGGTACGGGAGAGAGCCAAGGATAGATTATGAAGGAATTTATGAGCGGGAACTGCCTTACAATGACCCCCCGGCTGTCGTTAATGCCATTGTAAGAGGAAGGGTCGGAAAGCCGACAATGAATGCATTTACCTCAACGATCATGGATCTGGCAAGAAGAGGTTACCTGAACATATCAACCGAAAAAATAAATGTAAAAGAACTCCTGATATTTGATAGTGTGAAGGATGATATTATCATTGAATTCACAGATAAATCAAAGAGTATAGTGTACGATAAATCTCATGGAACCGAAACCCACGAAGATGCGCAAAAACCAGATATAAAACTTGATGTTTTTGGTTTTAATCTTTTGAATTTCATAGACTTCGATTTTTTTAAAAATAACAAAATAACAAAAATAAGGATAAATAAGGATACCGGGAAAAAGATAAACAATCTTACGGATTTCGAATATTATTCTTTGATATTTTTAGCGGGATTTTCAAGTAAAAAAGAGGGCAAGGATATTATATCCTGGCAGGAAGTTGAAAAAGAATTAAAGGATAAAAGCACCGCTGAATGGTTCTTAAAATTTTACAACGACTGGAACGATCTGGTGGAACAGCATATAACCATAAATAAGATTTTCATCCCCAGAGGCAACACCTACCTGAGAATCTATGGGGCAGCAGCGGTTTTTATAGCAATCGTTACTTTTATTTTCTCATCACTGGTTTTTGACAGAATGCCGGCCCTTATCGGAATTTCATCAATATTATTGGCTGCATCCGCTGCCGCATCCGCTGCCATTTCATTTATATTCCAGAAAATCGGGGGCAGGTGGACTCCCCACGGAAGAACATATTATGAGAAATGGAAGGCGTTTGAGCATTTCCTTACGGACTTCAGCCAGATGGAGCGATATCCCCCGGCATCGGTTGTTTTATGGGGGCATTTTATAGTCTACGCTACGGCACTTGGAATAGCGGATAAAGTTATTAAGAACATGCGGTTAATACTTCCAGAAGAAGAAGTTGAGAGTATGGGTATTTATGCTTACCCGGGGGTTGCGTCATCATTTAACCATGCCCTTAATTCAGGAATCTCAACCGCTACGGCAGGCAGTGGCGGAGGAGGATTCAGCGGAGGCGGAGTGGGGGGCGCAGGAGGAGGAGCGGGTGGTGGTGGTGGTGGAGCATGGTAACCTGGTATACCTTTTTTATGAATTCACATCTTCTCAAGCGCCTTGATCCTGTCATCTATCGGCGGATGGGTGCTGTATAAATTACTCACAAATTTCTTTTTAAAGGGGTTCACGGTATACAGGGGAGCCGATGTTTCATCTGCTGATTTCATCGGTTTTAAATAATTTCACTTTTAACAAATTTATATATTCATTCGTTAACTATTAATAAAAGAAAAATTTTCACGAAAATGGGAACCATAACGATATCTATCTCGGATGAAATGGAAGAGGGCATTAGTAATATAATGAGTAAATTCGGATTTGAAAGCAAGCGGGATTTTATTGAAGTTGCGACAAGAGACAAAATTTTAGAGTTGAAAAAGCGAATTTTTTTTGAGTTGAGCAATGAAATTGCTCGGGGATTAAATAAAAGCGGAGTAGAAGAGGAAGAAATTTTAGAGGAATTTGAAAAGATGAGAGAATGAAGATAAAGATATGTGTTGATGCGAATATAATTATCTCTGCTCTGATCGGGGGAGTATCGAGAAATATATTATTTGATTCAAAGTTTGAGTTTATAACAACAGAATTTACAATCACTGAGGTGAGAAAGTATCTGCCAATGATTGCCAAGAAATCTGGTGTTGATATAAACAAAATTGAGTTTGCTCTTTCTTTGCTGCCCATAAAAGTTTATCCAAGGGAAAATTATGCGGATAAGATAAAGGAAGCAGATGAACTAATTGGTAAAATTGACAAAAAAGATGTTGATATTTTGGCATTAGCATTAGAATTTGAGTGTTATCTGTGGGCAGAGGATAAACATTTCAATGACATAAAGAAGGTTGTCAGAACAAGAGATTTTGTATAGGTAAGAGTAACAATTCAAAATCTTATAATATCTTTTCTTTCTAAAAATATGACCAACATTGCAACAATAAAAGAGCCAATAAACCCTAAGATGGCACCAAATATAGTATAATCCCGCCGGAGTTTTTGTTCTCTTTCTTTTACCCTTTCCTCATTCCAATACCAGATCATTATATCTTCTGTGCCCTCAAAAAGGAAAGCCCATCTGGACTGGTTTTTTTCATATTCATCAACAGATGGCCTCATGATTCTTTTAGCATCTGGTAAAAAACGAGGAATATCCTCTTCCGAATGTAAAGCGATAGTATTCTCCATACTTTTGCCTTCCATATTTGGGAAATTCAACCAAGCCACATAATAATCTCCTTGTTCAAAAATAAATTTTGGCGTTGTATAGTTAATTTCAAATTCGAAAAACCGCCAACTTTCTGTTTTTTCCGGTACGAAAGTTATATAATACTTAGTGTAATTTAGTAGTTCCCGTTTACCTTCTTCATTGCGGAAAGGTTTTGGCTCTGTATAATTTTTAAAATACCGCTTGCATGGTATTTTACCCTCATTCGCAACGGAAACATTTTCTACTGGTTTCATAGTTGTATGCTCCCAAGGGAAAAAACGAATTGTTATATTGTGATGTTTAGCAGAATAGTTAGAAGGCAAATAAATCCGCACATTTATATTAGATTCTAAATCGCCATTTTTTTTAATAAAATGATCCCCGCGAATGGATGTGATGTTGGCATCCTCTTCATAGGGTACATCAATATCAATCTGGTAACCACTTACAAAACCTGCAAACATCACTGTCAAACATAAAATTGTCAATACTTTAAATGCGATTTTAGGGCTCATTTTCATTAAATTCGTTTATAGATTCTATAATTGATTGTTAAAATAAGGGATAAAAACCAATTTCACATCTTCTCAAGCGCCTTGATCCTGTCCTCTATCGGAGGGTGGGTGCTGTATAAATTACCTATAAATTTCTTCCCAAAGGGGTTCACGATATACAGGGGAGCGGATGTTTCATCTGCTGATTTCATCGGCTCTGCCTTGGATATTTTTTTAAGCGCGTCCGCCAATCCCTGCGGGTACCGGGTGAGTAACGCCCCGGTTGCATCTGCCATATACTCCCTTTTTCTTGAAATTGCAAGTTTGACAAGTTGTGCGATAAATGGTGCGAGAATTCCCGCGATTATTGCGATTATTATAATGGGTCCTGCCCCCTTGCCTCCTCTTCCTCTTCCGCCGTACCACCACATGCGCGTTGCAAAACCTGCAAGTATCCCGATGGCCCCGATCAATGCGATAGCAAGCATCGTAAACCGGATATCATAATTCTTTATGTGCGAGAGCTCGTGAGCAATAACGCCTTCAAGCTCCATGCGATTCAATCTCTCAAGAAGCCCTGTGGTTACCGCTACAGAAGCATGCTTCGGGTCACGACCTGTTGCAAAGGCATTCGGGGATTTGTCTTTTATCACATAAATCTTCGGCACCGGGATGCCCGCGGCAATACTCAAACCCTCAACGGTATTAAACAAATGTAGATAGTCCTTTCTTTTCGCCTCATGTGCTTTATTTACGCTGAGGATCAATGTGCTTCCAAGCCAGTAATACATCACCACCGCATAAATTAACGCAAAAACCATAATCGCCACCGCCCCAAACATTCCCGCGTCAAAAGACATACTGATCAAAACCCCTAAAACGAACATGATCGCAAAAAACACCAGTAATAAAAGCCAGGATTTCCTCCTGTTGCTTGTGGTTTGCTCGTAAATTTCCATAATATATTTTTAGATACTATAATTTATAAAGATTCAACCCTATCTCGTCACTGAATTTGCGGTCAATTTCACCGTCAATTACATCGATGACCGCTTCGAAGGTTGCGCTGACGACCGCGGAATTTAAATGCCCGCCGAAAGAATTGTGCTCCTGATCACATAAATTGACGTGGATATGCAGATACACCTCGCCATCCATCGTTGAGATATTCCCGAGCAGAGGGGCGATTTCATGGTTTCCCCTCAATTCATTTGAGTGATATTTCTTGGTTTCTGCGTCAAAAAGCCCGATCACGGCTTTGTTTGTTGCCCCTATCCCCTGCACGGTCCCGAGTTTTATGCCATTATCCTTGCAGAATTGTGTTAATGTTTCAATAATCTCCTCCCCCTTATCTATTCTTACTATGAATCTGCTGCCGAATCTTTTAGCTTTCATGGTATTTACTTTTTAATTTAAATTCAAAAAAAGAAAAACCTGTAAGTTTAACCCCCCAGTCCGCCGATAAGCACCCCTGCAGCCCATGCGCTGGTGATGAACATTAATGTAGCCGCGGGTATGTAAAGCCCGAGATGGTATTTTTTCATTACCGCGTCCCCGCCGTAGATCAGATCATCCGAGAACGAGATTAGTATTATGGCGGTCTCGATTACATAAATCCCCACTATTATCGTTATTATCCCGGGGGATATCGGCTCTGCCGCGGCAGTTGTTCCGAATCCGAACATCCCCGCACCTTCCGCTATAACCTTTCCCATGCTGCCCGCCAGCACGTTGCTCATACCGGAGATCATTCCTCCGACCAGCGGCCCGACCACTCCTGCGATTATCTGCATTGACGACACAACGCTGCCCAGGGTCCTTTTTATTTCCGCATCTACAGCGCGCATGTTCTTTATATGATCCGACAGGCGGTATGCTAAAGACGCTATGGATGCGGAGCCCCTGCTGGATATTGCCACTATGGTCTCTACAGCACTCTTTATCGTATCCGAGAATACCTTTCTTGCGGACCCGGCTTTACTGTCAAAAAACGCGGATTTCAAATCCATATTGAAAAGCCGCACATTATTTGCCGCTATCGCGAATATCTCAGCGGATTTCGCATCCCTTGACATCTCCTTGATCCTTGACATCGCATCCTCTAAAGAACGGCCTTCGGATAAAATAACCCCCAGCTGGTACATTGTCTCCCCGAATTCGCCTTCCATGGCATATATGTCATCCCTCATCCGCTTTATCCTGTACGAGGTTCCGATAAAATACCCGGATAATGCCGCAGAGATGCCAAGCAGTATCGGAGTCATTGATAATGCTCCCAGGTCAACAATCTTCACGCCCGAAAGATACAAAAAACCCGGGAGAGTTATCAAAAAACCAAAAAGAATTACAAAGGGAGCCAATTTAAATTCCGGATATTCCGATAAGGGTATCCTCGGGGGCGGGATCGTTACCGGCCTGTACCCGATAATAAAATTTATCAGGATGTAAAGGATTGCGGGCAGGACTATTATGTACAATAATGCTATCAACGGCGCTCCGACTCCAAAGCCCATGAAAGATGCCAACGGGATCAGTGCGATGAAAATTAAAGGCAGTATGACACCGAATGTAAATACCATCATAACAGGGGTATGCAATTTTCTTGCCGAATCACCTGTTCTTTCGCTTAAGCCGGTTAAAAGAACCTCGGCTGCTTTATTCAGGGTTTCCTGTCTCCTCCCCTCCGTTTTATCGGATGTGGACGCTACCACAAGGCGCATGGAGCGCTTAAACTCCGGGCTGACCTCCCCCCATTCATCCCCCAGCACAGCCAATCCTCTCTCAGCACTATATTTTCCCGTACGGATATTATACATCATCTTCTTCAGCACTTTCTCGAATGTCCCGGTCGAATGATTTGCCGCAAATTTTATAGCCCTCTCCATGTTTGGATTTATTCTCAAAGCCATAACCAGGTAACTTACGACCCCTGGGATGTCCCCTGAAGAGTGTGCTTTTTCTTTCCCCTCCATCAATATGGGATAATCCTTCATATAAAAATACATCACTATGGGGAGCAACAGGAAGATTATGCAGATAAGAATACCCGCAAAATTTATAATGCCAATAAGAATAAAAACAAAAAATAAAATTAAGGTCAAAAGTAAAAGAGCAAAAACCGATGCGACTGCCAGGGCATAAACTTCCGCGGGTTTAACTTTCATCCCCGTGAATTTTATAGCCTCCTTTAACTTCCGGGAGGGTTTAAAATCCTTAACGAACCCCTTAAAGTAGTTATGTGCTATACGACAGTAGTTCTCATATGTCTCATATTTCGACATTTTTTCTTTTACTTTTTACTTTTTGGATGTCACAGCAATTGTTCTTTTTCCTCTTCCGAGCCCATGATCTCTATTTCGATATAGTCATCGGGAGTATCTGCTTTTTGATCCACGGATCCGGGTTGAAGAGGTATCTGTGTATCGGGATATTCCTCTTTAATTTCACCTAATCCTTTACCCGTCGTTTCATCCGCTCCATCAACAATCCTGTTGACATAACCCCAAAACCACCTGTTCCATCCATCATATGCTTTATCGTAATCCACAACACCGTGTTTCTTCCTGAGTTCGTCCTTGACGATCATAAACCTGTTGTTTATTTCCGCCATTGTTTTCACCCCCAACAATGCCTCTGCCCCTTTAACTTCCTCTTCTTTCAATTCGTTGTATTTATCAACAACCTCTTTATAGATCCTCCCCCTGCATTCTATCTCCCGTAACACTTTCTGCGGTGTGCTTCCCCATCTTTCGGCAACAGCCGTGATAACCTCGGATTTCCGGGGGTTTTTTAGAGCGTCACATATCCCAAGCTCATCTTTTTCCGGGTTGTATTTCATCAGGGGTTTGAAAATTTTCTCGGGGTCCGCTTTCATCCATTTCTTGCTGACCTCGTCTATTTCCACAATCCTCCTGAATTTTTCTTTCCCACCATGGGGTCGGATTCTTGATGCCAGCACAACAATATCCGTGGCCTTAAATGACTGCTCATCGACTTCAAGGGAGTGCACAACCCTTTCGAACAGATTTCTTGCGGATTTTCCATGAATGGTGCCCAGGACACAATTGCCTGATCCCCCGACATTCATCGCCTCGTAAAGTACCTTAGCTTCGGTTCCCCTTACCTCGCCCATAATTATCGCAGAATCCCCCATCCGCAGTATTGATCGCATTGCATCCCTTGTACTTAACTCAAAGGTATCCTCCCCCGATGTCGGAGGTCTTACTTTCATTCTCTGGATTCTGAAACCGCCTTCCTTTGCAAGCATTTGGGCAGGGATCTCGAACGTATCCTCTACCGTTAATATCCTGTTTTTTACAGGCATCGCGGAGATAAGCCCCGTGAGCATTGATGTTTTTCCAGAGCCTCGGTCGCCGCACATCAATATGGTGGATTCTTCATTAACCATAAAACCCAATAATCCGGCAGCATATGGAGATATCATTTTGTTTTCTATGAACTTAAGCAACGTCCATGGCGATTCGCTGCCCCTTCTGAATGCAAACGCATAACCATCCGGGCTTATTGGCGGCCCGGTGATATTAACCCTTACTCCGAACTCGGGTAATTCCATGTCCAGGATGGGGGAAACTTCCGAGAACGATCTCCCGCTTTTGAGTCTGAACTTTGAGATTATGTTATTTGCGGCGGCATTTGTTAGATAAACATTTGTTCTGCAGTCATCATATCTGGAGTGTTTTACGTAAACAGGCGTTGTTTCAATGGGGGAATTTATATAAACATCCTGTAAATCAGGGTCCTGAAGCATTATTTCAATTACATCCAACCCCATCATACACCTCACCAGCATATCAACCATCTCATTTATTTCGCTGGTTGAAAGCATTACCTTTTTATTGGATGCAGCCTCCATTATTTCATTTCTGCACATAATTTTGAAATGTTCGGCGGCGTGTTCTTCGTCCTTTGATTCTATAACCCTTGGGGCTATCTCCAATAGGTTTTCGTACGCTCTTTTTAATACCTCCAGTATCTCTAATTTATATCTTATTCCATACTCCGGGGGGATCATAAAGTAAAGTTCTTCGCCGGTGCTTGGAAGACTGAAGAGTTCAACTTTTGCACCTCTTACATCATATCCTGATAAAAATTCGGCGTCTGCCGGCGGTCGTGATATAAGGCGCGATGCGGAGAAAAACGGCACAATCATGGGACTGAAAAGTACTTCATACGCCTTTCTTTCTATGTCGATGATTTCCCCCTCCTTTGTTCTGAAATCAACTTCCAGGAATTCAAGCAGATCCTTTTCAATAGCCTCTTCGATAAGGTTGGTCCCGCCAAGAATGTTCTTTACGCCCTCCATGTTCTCTATGAAGTAGGAATGGCATTTTGCGCACTGTGGAAACTTATCCGGCTGTTTTGGGGCTTCTTTTCTTATGGTTTCTTCTGCCCTGAGATATGCCCCTATAGGGTCGCGCTTTATAAATCTTTTCAGGTCATTTCTCACTTTTTCTTTTTCTTTGCCGCAATTTCCGCATCCCTCGCGGATATCTCCCCCCCACAACCTTATGCTGTCGGCGGCTTTTGCAACATCCCTCAACATCCGGGTTTCACGGGTGTTATATTCCTTAGTGTAGAATCCCGTGTCCAATATGATCTTATCAACGGGATTTCCAAGTAAATTATCTATTATCTGCTCCCTGCAATTGGCATCATTTACGGACAACTCACGGCTGCATCCTTCGCAATTTATCTTCAAATTCAAAGTTCCGCTGTCGCTATTTATCATAACATTTTCTTCTTCCATACAATTTAGGTTTTTTTCTGAAACTTTTCTTTTCTTGTTCAGTATATTGACCATTTTTCCTTTTTGAATCGGAAAAGAAATTCCCGATTTTTCGCAAAATTGCTAAAAATCTTTTTTGAATCCGAAAATCAAATCAAACAGCATCGGACGTATTTTTATTTTTAATCTTATTATAATAAAAATGAAAAAAATGATTGCAAAAATAAATGAATTTATTGATGACGATCGGGGGATCGGTGAAGATGTCTTTAGATTGGCATTAATAGTGATAATTGTTGCGGTTGTTTTGGTAGTTCTGGCGCTCGTGTGGCAATCCGCTCAGAAAGGTGCTACCGGGACGGCTGAAAAAGCAGAGGAGGCCGGGGATAAAATAGCAAATATCACTTTACCTGGCGGGGGCACTGATAGCGCTAATAGTACTCTACCGGGGGGCAACAGCTCATAGTAATATTACCTGGCCTTAAGAAGATTCGCAATAATGTCATTCTCGAACTTTGTGGGTGATGAAAGGGGGATATCGGCATCGGTGTATAAATTAGCTTTAGCGGTGATAGTTTTTGCTGCCGTGCTTGCGATTCTGGTTGCGGTGCTGGGACCGATACTCCACGGCAGTAACTCCGCGGCAGATACCATGGAAGAGGGGAGGAAAGATGCTATAAGCAATTTGATGGATGAAACATAAAATGAGATTTGAGGAATTTTTGAAGGATGAGGAAGGAATGTCGGAGGAGATCTTTAAGCTGGCGATGGTGGTTATAGTTATGGCCGCTGTACTGGTAATTCTGGCGAGCGTGCTTAATCCCGTAGGGGAAAGTGCGAATGAATCCGCCACCAAAGTAAGCGAAGGCATGGAGACAATGGCAGATAAAACTGCCTGCGAAATGAAAGATTGTACATGGGACAGCTCATCAAATAGCTGCAGTTGTTGAAAATGTTCAGGATTTTTTTAAATGATGAAAGGGGAATCTCCGCGGAGGTATTTAAGTTAGCGGCGGCTGTTATATTGGCAGCATCGGTTTTTGTGATCATAATAATGGCAGCCAATACGGTCCATGAAAGCGGAAATAGGTCCATAGGAACATTTGGAAACGCCGCGTTAAACGAATCACAATCAAATGCAGAAAAAATTGAAGGCGCGTGAATTTTTAAACGATAAAAGAGGTTTTGGAGTGGAAGATGCCCCGTTTCAGATAGCTGCGGCGGTTATAGTTTTGCTGGTTACTGTCGGGATTGGCGCTTATGTGCTTAACAGTTTCCAGCACGGCAATGAATGCCAGAAGGCATCTGAAGCCGCACTTGAAATACAAAAATACGCAAGACTCGTGAGTGCCGGGAGCGAGGGTTCCCGGAAGATCATATCTGTTGGTCTTCCGGATGAAAGCAGCATAACATTTGACGGGGATATCTTGCTGTACACCGGCGAGGGATGCGTTGGCAATAAAACGTTGAGCGTGGAGGGAATTTCGATACAGGGAAATCAACTAGGCCCCGGAAGCCACAATCTTAAATTAATATATGTGAAAAGTGGAAGTGCATGGATGGTTAATGTCTCGAAAATATGAAAAAGCCTTTTTCTTTTTAGATGTGCAAAATTTCCTTGGAAATTTTGACACCCAAAAACGCTTTGCGTTTTTTAGGGAAAAAGAAAAACGCTTGCGAAAAAGATCGCAAAAGTGCTTTGCACTTTTGGATCCCAAAACAGCGAAGCTGTTTTGCGGAAAAACTATAATAGTTGAAATATAACTCATGAAAAGGTTCATGGATTTCATAAAGGATGAAAGAGGATGGGTAACATGGCTGTGGTCAAAGATGGGTGTAATGTTAACCTTTTTTGTGATGCTTTTGATCTTTGTTTTGATGTTCAACTTTATAAACAATGTAAATAAGTCTGATGAAGCAAATCAGATATGTAAACAATTTGCCGACACCGTTGTTCAAATCTACAGCGGATCTACAGGACTTGAAACCACATTCGAACTTCCTGCTTTGATAAGCGGCAGTGAATATGCGATGGAGGTTTTGGACAAAGGGGACACATCAGGGGTGGTAATCCATGTCTATAGAGATTCCCCCGGATCAGAAATAATTGCAAAGGGCGGTGCATCATTTGCCGTTCCATTGGAAAGTTACGGCACCCTGCATGATACGGGCGACGGAGAGGTCATATTAAAAGTCAGGAGTACGGGTGATGAAATAAGGATAGAGAAGACATAAAATTATGGATTTAAAATTTTTGAAAAATAGAAAAGGGCTGGCATCAATGGCGGATATTTTAATGTTCAGTGTCATATCCATAGCTGCGATCACATTTCTCTTTATCTATGCCCAGGGTTATCAAATTTCAAAAGTTGAAGACACCCAAAAACAGGCGATGGATGAGTACAGCGCCGGTGTGCTGCTAACTCTGGATCATGTCACGGTTGATGATCATATAAATTATGCAACCGTTCAAGAAACAGCAGTTAGAAAAACAAATTATCCGTCAATTTTAGCTGCAAGAGAATGGGTAGGTTACATCGAGAATGAAATTGAAACCCTTGATGAGATCGAGCGCAGCATCGATCAGACAGGGGGGCTTACAGATGCTGCTGAAATAGTCAATGCTGTGGAAAATATAGGGGATGAAATAGAATATTTACAGGATGAGGTGACGGCAATGCAGAGTTCAGCGGAGGATATAAGAGAGAAGATAACGGATTTCACAGGGAATGTTGAGGCTGTCTGCGACAACATAGAGAATATATCCGACATATTTGGGGGGGTATTTGGAAATATTGACTGCGATATTAATGCAGAAAAAATAACCGAACCCCTTGATGAGATTATAATTAAGACAGATGAAGCATATAGTGACCTTGACAGTTTAAAATCACAGGTATCCGGATACAAGGAAAACCTTCTAACGTTTCCATCGGACGATGTGTCGGAAATAAAAAAGAGCATACATGAAATAAGGTGCACATTAATTGCAATTAAAGCGGAAATTGATCATTTCATGAACTATTTTGAAGTCGGTGCGGACCCTGACGCATCACTCATTGATTTGTGGCCGGTTAATGTAAATTTCGGCGGCGAATCTGTTTCCAGGATTACAGGAGAAGCACTTTTTGTGAAAAATAATCTCATATCCACAACATTTGAAAATAATTCGTTTATCAGACCGCTTGCAACCGCAGCAGGGCTATTTTTCTTGAGGAATGCGAGCACAGGTATGGGGGATGAAATCGATGAACTTTTTGATAAAATCGGAGAAAAAGAAGAGGTTATTGAAATCTATGAGAATACAACAGATTGCCAGGGTTCTATTGACCCTGAATGCGGTCCGGAGCCGCTGTCATCGCTGGATTTAAAGTTTGACGGCAAAGGCGTGTCCGTGAACAGAAATGATCTTGGAGGCAATTGCTTTGAATTATACGGCACATCGCCCACGTATTCCATAAGCGGAGATGGTTTTGCCGTAAATATAGAGGTAGGTTTTAAAGACAATCTGGCAGACAACTGCGACGGGAGCCCAGAGCCAGGAACACTTACAGTCGTAAAGAACGGGGCAGATTTGGATTCCTATGGATTTGAGAAAGATCATGGAAATTATGAGGATCATCAAAAATACGACCCGTATGACATAACCGTTCGCATAGCTCATACGGGAAGCGATACATGGACAAGTCCGCCCATGTGCCTGGATGAAATCATAGGCGGCGATGTGATAGTTGAAGAAGGCGATGGATGGAGGGTTGTGGAAAGAACGATCAAGACAACATGTTATGAAGCAGCAGAAGTGACTAAATATTATTTCATTGATGAGTACCCGATGCTCAATTTCGTGACAATCAATAATACCCTCAAAGAAAATAGAGAAACAATACATTTCAGCGTAACGATTACCGAGGGCGTTAGGAACATAAGCGATGTAACGGAGAAAAAACTAAAAATCAATATATCAAAACAGGAGATCGAGGGCAATGAAACAGAAAAATTCCTCAAGCAGATACTCCTGGGATTCATACTCCTGGGCAGGGAAGATTTGAGGGATGATATCCGCGATATGACAAAAATGCGCCTTGATAATCTTCTTTCAGAGCAGGGCTACGGATACTGCTATGAAGCGGTTGATGAGTGCCAGGACTGCGAAAATCCGCTGTTTTCATCTTTAGCAGACATGGACTCTTTAGGCGGCAGAAATAAGATAATTATATCCTCTGACGACCCCGATGCAGATTCATGCGATTATGTTAGATATGAAGATATACCGTACAGCATTGCCAAGCAGCCGCTATCGGTTCCGGAAAACCACAGGGGGGAAATGAAATTATACATCTGGAGAAAATAATTATTTATCTTTTTTTAAGAGAAAATATTAAAAAACTAAAATGCATGTCTTACTCAAATCGGTGCTCAAAAAGATAAAACCAACCCCTGAAGAGCAGAAGTTAAAGCATGATACGGTTGATGAGATAACGGATAAAATTAAAAAGTTTGATGTCAATCCGATACTCGTCGGCTCTCTTGCAAAAAATACCAACCTGAGGAAGGACGATGATATAGATTTATTCATTGGTTTTCAGCCGGAGGTGGAGAGGAAGGAGTTGGAAGAGCGCGGCCTTGAGATCGGGAAGAAGGTATTTGAGGATGTTGGAGCAGATTACGAGATTGATTATGCAGAGCACCCGTACGTGAAAGGCATCTATAAGGGGCAGGTGATTGAGATAGTGCCCTGCTATCAGATCGCGAAAATAAAGGTGATGTCTGCTGTGGACAGAACGCCGTATCACACCTCTTATGTAAGGAAAAAGATACGGGCGGATGAGAAACTCGGGGATGAGATAAGATTATTGAAGCAGTTTATGAAAGGTATCGAGGTTTATGGTGCGGAAGCGAAAGTGGAGGGTTTTTCCGGCTACCTGTCGGAACTGCTTGTCATTCGTTACGGTTCGTTTAAGGGGGTGCTTGAAGCGGCGTCTGGATGGAAATTCAGGGAGGTGATTGATGTTGAAGGCTGCTGGGCTGAGGATGGGAAGGCAAAGGGAGAATTGATCAGGAATTTCTTCCCCGGCTCTCCGCTTATAGTTGCAGACCCTGTTGATAAACACCGGAATGTCGCTGCCGCTGTTTTTAAACAAAAAATGGCGGAGTTTATGGTTGGTGCAAGACAATTTTTAAAGAACCCGGATGAAAAGTATTTTTTTCCACAGGAAGAGCCGTTGCCCGTAAGGGAAGAAATCAAGGAGAGGCTGGTATCAAGGGGCAGTAAATTAATCGCAATATCCATTTCTCACCCCGAGATAAACGCCAACACCCTCTATACCCAGCTGAGAAAAACAAGGGATGCGATAAGTAGAAGTATAAAGCACGAGGGTTTTCAGATCCTTAAGCAGGGGTTCTGGACAAATGAAAGAAATCTATCGGCGATAGTGTACGAGTTTGCTGTCTGGCACCTGCCGAATGTAAAGCGAAGGTTCGGGCCCCCGGTAGATACCGACATGGAGAATCAAAAAAGATTTCTGGAAAAATATAGAGATTTTCCCCCCTATATTGATGACGGCAGG
>Ga0209636_10000910_pt1 | contig 29359 bp, 29 predicted proteins | sample DeeMarSWOR152_54_FD_187464 | JGI IMG/M metagenome (GOLD analysis project Ga0209636, IMG submission 187464) | Marine sediment microbial communities from White Oak River estuary, North Carolina - WOR-1-52-54 (SPAdes) (version 2) | ecosystem: Environmental > Aquatic > Marine > Intertidal zone >...
TCCATTCTCGGGGATCATTGATGATCAATGGCCACGAGGCCTCTTATATTCTCGGAGAGGTCGGGGTAGGATTTCTCAAGAGAAAACTGGCCGAAACGATGCGTCTTTCCTTCTACTGCTCGGAATTGGGCCGCACAATAATAATCAGCTTCACCGGAAACTGCCAGGATGCTGACCTCCGAGAAATCCTTGGATCCCTGCCGGGATTGAAGTGCCACTGAATATCCTTCGGCCTTCCCCCTGAATCCTCCAGTTTACTCCATATATTCTTTTGACATTTTCCTCAATTTTCCTCATATTGTACGTGAAGGAGAAAGTGTTGGTGGCGGGGCGATAGTTCAACCGGAATAGGGCGTTTGTGCCAGCGGCATCCTTCCTCAAAAAAGGAGGCTGGCCATGACCAAGGGGCAGGGAAAGAAAGAACCGCTCTTAGAGAGGCTTACAAGGGCCACCAAGCAATTCATTTACGGGATGACCACCTACGAGGGTGTTCAAGTTGCCCTCCAGGAGCGCAGAACACTGGAGCATCTCCTCACCTTGATCACCATGGGTGATCTCCTGGGAGTGCCGATCCTGCGCTCCTATTACTCACTCCGGATTATTCCTTATATGATCCCTCGCATAGAGACCTGGAAGCGCGAAATGCTTCGGGAAAGGGACCTCACGGACTTGCTTGGAGGGGGATAGAAAGCGCTGAAAGGCCGTCCTGGAAGGAAGAAGGGATTGGATAAGGGATCGCCCCTCAGGCGAAGATGTATTCGGCAGTTCTGCTGAGCATTTCCGGCCCCTGGACTTCGGTCTCTAATAGGGGAACGATGGCCCTGACTCCATCCCCAAAAATTCCCCAGATCTTCTCCATGTATTCGTCCTGCATCTTGACGCGATTCTGGACGAACTCCGGCGAGTCGGGCGTCACCGTCTCCTTTTGAATCAATCCGTTGACGATCACCCCGCCCACGGGTATCCCGAAGTCGCGGAACCAATTGATAAATCGGGTAATGACGGCGATGGGCAAACTTTCCGGGAGGGTAATAAAAAAGAAGGCGGTTTTCCCCGGGTCGGTCAATAGCACCTTGGCTTCTCCCATGCGATCCTTGAACTGGAGGAGGTAATCCATAAGGGGATCCGCCTCCGCCTTGGCCTTCTTGCTGTACGAGAGCGTCTTCCGTAAAATTCCTGCCTCTTCCCGGCTCTTGACCATCTTCTCCACCCATAGCGAATAAACCTTGGACATCCCCAGGAGCCTCCGGGCATTGGCGGTGGGCGCGGTGTCAAAGACGTAGATCTCATATTCATCTCGGAACATCAAGTCGAGCATGTTCTCGAACATAGCGGACTCCTCGAACGCGGGATTCATGGTTGCGGACTCCACGAATTCCTCTGCTTTCACCGTGATGTCCGCGAATTTCAGGAACCAGCTGATCTTTTCCCGAATCTCGCCCTTGGAGCGCTCGATGCTGTCCTTCGTGTCGATCTCGAGGGCATAACAGCATTCCTGACCGCTGATCAGCGCCGGCTTGCCGAAGACGTTCTGGCCCAGGAGGTTGCTGAGGCTATGGACGGGGTTGGTGGAGGCCAGGATCGTCTTCTTCCCCTGCTTACCAAACCACAGGGCCGCAGATCCGGCCATAATCGTCTTCCCAACCCCTCCCTTTCCTCCGAAAAAGACGTACTTGAGCCCCGGGTGGGCCTCTATGAATTGCCTCGTGCTCTGCGTGATACTGGCCATTTTCACCTCCCATCGCCGAACATGGCCTGGGCGATCTTTTCGATCATATCCAATCCAGTGATGTCGCGCTCCATTTCCGGAACGTAGGCCAAGATCTCCTGGCCGAAAGTCCCCTTAATGACTTCCATATACTTCTCCTGCATCACGATGCGATTGAGCAGATACGCGGGAATGTCCTGTCCCTTGAGCTCGGGCGGAATGATGCGATTAACGATATACCCGCTCAACGGAACATCGTATTTGGCGAAGAGCTGGGCGGCATTCTGAGTATCCTTGATGATCATCTCCTCAGCCACCAGGACGAAGAAGAAGGCCGTCTTCTCCTTGTCCGTCAGGATGCTGGAGGACCTGTTGATCCGATCCTTGATAAAAAGGAGCTCTTTGAGGATCTGATCCTCCTCCAATTCCTTCTCCCGCTTCATGATCGCCGCTACCTGGTCGTATTCCCGCATCTCCTCGCGAAGGCCGGTGATCTTGTCGATCCAGGTGTCGTACACGGAGGCCATGCTCAGGTAGTAGAGGGCGTGGCCGAGTGGAACCAGATCGTAGATGTAGTAATCGTATCCTCCTTTGACAACGATATCCACCACCTCATCGAATATCGCGCTCTCCTCCATGGCCGGCTCGGCAGCCGCGGCCTGGATGTAGCTCTCGATCTCCTCCGGAATCGTGGGCAGGCCATACATGTCGAAGATCTTTTGCCGGATCTCCTCCTGGTACTCCCTAATCCTTTGGTCGGCGTCGATCTCCTGGGCATACAGGTTTGGCATGATCTCCACGGCCCCCTTGCCGAAGATGTCGCGCTCGAAGATATCGGTCAGGGAAGCCTGGGGATCCACGGAGAAGACCAGCACGCGATATCCCTGCTTGGCCAGGTGGTAAGCGGTTGCCGCGGAAAAGGTGGTCTTGCCCAAACCCCCTTTCCCTCCGAACATAATGTACCGTCTATCGGGATATTTGGTGAAAATGTCTGCGAGTGAAATGGCTCTTCCTCCTTCTCACATGTAATTTGAGTAGCTGTCGTTATGAGATGGCTCTTCCCCTCTGGCGGGGCCTCAACTCCTATGCAAGCGCATCCGTGAGATCCCTTTCCCGGAGCATCCTACGCTTCCAGGTCTTTACCTGGGGAACCACGTAGGGAAGAAGGCGTAGGGAATAGTAGGGAGGGAGGATCGGCACCCCCAGGAGATCACCCATGGTAATCAAGATGAAGAGATGCTCCATACTCCCGCGGGTCTTGAGGGCAAATCGGGCGGTGTCGTGGGCGGCCATCCCGTAAATGACCTCCCTGACGGCCTGTGTAGCTCTCTTGAAAAGGCCTTCCTTTTTCTCTTGCTCTTCAGCCATGACCAATCTCCTCTTAGAGAAAATATCCTAGAAGCTTAGACCCCATAAAGTATAGTAAAAGTGAAAAAAATGTCAAATAAAAAAACTAAAAAAATCCCGCCCTTGCCCTCCGTCAGCAAGCCTTAACCTCGGCGATTTACCTTCCATTAGTTTCTCGACCTCTCCCCTTACCTCCAATGCTCATCGCTATCGATTCGCTCCTTCAGGTTCACCTTGTAATAGTCCTGGATGGGCATCAAGGTCTCTCTATTTCTCTCGTAAACGGCCTTGATGGCCCCGCGAACCACTTCCACTCCCTTTGGCGTCATCTTCCCCAGTGGGGGCCGGCACGGCCCCGAGGGCAGGCCTAAACCCTTCATCAAAGTCTTGATGGGCAATGGGTTTCTGAATTTGCAGGGAACGGTGAATCCCTCGTAGTCCTCCACGGTTTTCACGGTGACGATCTTAAAGAGCGGATCCAATGCCTCCTGTAACTCCGTTGCCTTATCCCTTTCGTTCCGAAGGATAGCCCTCGTCATCTCCGCTATGGCCCCGGGGACGACGTTGGATATAACCGAGACGACACCCGATGCCGAAATGTCGTGGCGCGTCATCATCTCAAAGGTGATATCGTCATCCCCCGAGAGGATGTCGAAATCATCTCCCAAAAGAACCCTCGTTTTGGCCATTCTTTCCAAGTCTCCCGTTGCCTCCTTCACGGCCCGTACGTTCTTGCACTGTCTGTTGAGGATGGTCAAATCCTCTACCTCCATCTGGGTTCCCGTACGTCCCGGAATAATATAAGGGGTAACGAAGAGGTCCGGAAATTCCTTTGCGATGGCCCCGTGATATTGGGTCCGAAGCTCCAGAGATGAAGGCCCGTTATAGTAGCAGTCGACCAGCAATACTGCGTCAGCCCCAACTTCGTTGGCGTGTCTTGTGGCCCTCAAGGCTTCCTTCGTTGAGTTGCTTCCCGTCCCCGCCATGACGAACGTCTCACCTTTTGCCAACTTGAGCACCTCTTCAATAACCGTATCGTGCTCTTGCCAGTCCAGGGTCGGGGATTCTCCCGTTGTCCCCGTTGGAACCAACTTGGCTCCTTGGCTTATTTGAAAGCGCGTGTTCTTCCTCAATCCCTCCAGATCAAGCCCCCCCCCTTCATCCATGGGAGTAACCATGGCTGTCCAACACCCTTCAAACCTTTGTAACTTCATTGCCGTCCTCCTCCCCTCCTATCTCGGAAAACGTTTGATCCATACTACTACATATCTCGTGTAGTTTAAAGTCTACTATCATAATCGAAGTCTCTGAAAAACTCGCTCTTCGCAGCTCAGAAAATGTTCTTATGAGAGAAAACAATCGGAAGTCGTGGAAACGTCCGATCATTTTACCCTCTTGTTAGCCTTATTTCCGGTTTCTATGAGATAGTCCATGAGCATCTCAAGGCCTTTCTGGGAGGCCTTCTCCTTGACCTCCTCCCGATTACCCTTGAAATGGAATACCCTGACCTCAGTTCCACCTTCGTGATCCAGGCCGATGAATACGGTCCCCACAGGCTTCTGAGGGGTACCCCCCAGGGGGCCGGCGATTCCCGTAGTGGCCAAACCGATATCCGTTTTCACCCTCAAACGGACACCCCGTGCCATCTTTTCCGCCACCTGATGGCTCACCGCTCCATAGCAATCGATGTCGCCACTTGGAACGTTCAGGAGTTCAACTTTGCTCCGGTTGCTATAGCTCACAATGCCCATCTCGAAGTAATCCGAGCTCCCAGATACGTTGGTTATCCGATGGGCGATCAATCCGCCTGTGCATGACTCAGCCACGGATAGGGTTGCTCTCCTCTGCCTCATGAGGGGGCCCATTTCCTCTTCCGGCCTGCTATGTTTCTTCATCGCCCTATCCCCCTTTTAGCACGGTAAAGCGCAGGATATGAATAATGAGGTTAGCATAGATGCCGGCGATGATATCGTCCAAGACTATGCCATATCCTCCCCTGAGCCTCTCCTCGATGTGCCGAATTGGGAAGGGTTTAATGATATCGAGGGCGCGGAAAAGGAAGAAACCTAGGAGTATAGTTCTCCATGTCGGGGGAACCGCGATCATGACCACCAGAAACCCAACCATCTCATCAATAACGATGTGTCTGCAATCCTTGGATTGGAAGATAACCTCAGCTCTATCTGAAGCCCATATGGCCATGCACATGGAACTTAGGAGGATGACGAGATAATACGGGGAAGAGAGGTGAGAGATGAGGAGATATAAGGGAATTACCGCCAATGTCCCCGTTGTTCCCGGAACTATCGGAGAATAACCGACGTAAAAACCAGTAGCGAGAAAGAGGACAATACCCTTCAATATTACCTCTTACGGAAATTCCCTGCTCTCCACAGTCCGTTCGCGCCGTGCCAGCGCTAAAGCTTCGCCGAGATGAATACCACCTGAATAGAGGGCCTTGCCTATGATCACGCCTATCACCCCGAGCTCTTCCATCTCCAGCAGCCCCCCAATGTCAGCCAGATCAGAAACTCCTCCTGCTGCGATTACTGGGATATTGACGGACGCGGCAAGATTCCGTATTTGAACGAGATTAACACCGCCCTCGGTCCCGTCCCTTACGATATCCGTAAATATGAGGCCGCTGACACCCTCCCTCTCCATGCGTTGTGCGAGGTGGATCGCCTCGACTGATGTCACTTCCCTCCAGCCCTCTACGGACACCTTTCCATCTCGTGCATCGATACTGACCATAACCCTGGAAGGAAAAGTTGAACAGGCCTCCCTCACGAAATCAGGGAATCGTTGTGCCATAGTTCCCAGGACGATACGATCCACCCCCATGGAGAGATACCGTTCCACCGCCTCCAGGTTCCTCACCCCCCCTCCTACCTGCACGGGGATGGCTACCGACGTTACGATTCGTTCGACGTCCCTCTCATGGACTGGAGCCCCCAAAAAGGCCCCGTCCAAATCGACCACGTGTAACCTCCCTGCTCCCTCCTTCTCCCACCTTTGGGCAACCTCCCAAGGCTGATCCGAAAAAATCGTCCCCTGATCGTGTCGTCCCTGAAAAAGGCGAACGCATTTTCCCCCCTTGAGATCGATGGCTGGAATGATTTCCACTATGCCCCCTCAGGCTCCGGCCTTTCCCTAGAGGCGGGAAAGGAAACCAGTACCTCATCCATGCCCACGCTGGCCAAGCCTTTGGCCCTTAACCACGTCCCCCTCCTGCGCAAAAAAGCCGTGAACTTCAGTATGTTTTCACTTAACGGTTGTTGGGTTTCCTGAAATATTCCCGTCCAAATCATCCTGCCCTCTTCTACGCCGAATAAGTGGATGGCAAAAGATACCGATGCAGGACGTTCTGCAGCAATTGCACTGCCAATCCGCTCCTCGTATCGAAATACCCATCCCAACACAACTCCATCTACCCCAAAACCCTCCCCCATGGCCCGTGCCAACGCCATAGGATCCCTCCCAACATCCCCCGGCTTCATTGCCCTCTCTACTTCCTTTGCGGGGACGAGCTGAAGTTGCGGGAAGGTGGTCAATTTTTGGTATATGAGTTCTGTAAGTTCCCTCCGCGCATTGGGCGCGATTTCTCCCGCCACAAAGAGACGACCGCCCACAGGATCGTCGGCAAACCCCCTCCCCCCTTCCGAAGGGGCCTTTACGAAGAAGGGAATCACCGCAGCCGATCGAATAGATCTCTCAACCCGTAATCCAGTGTTCGCACAACCTGACCCAAGAAAAAAAAGGAGGGAAATCCATGCGATCACCCTGATGTTTCTCCTTGTCCCCATCTCTCATAACCCTCCCTACAGACTCCCCTTTGTCGACATCACCCCCGTTATTCTCCGATCCAAAGAACTAGCCATATCCAAGGATCTTCCGACCCCTTTGAAGATAGCCTCAATAATGTGGTGGCTGTTCCTCCCATACATCGTATTAATATGGAGCGTGATGCCACCATGGTTTACAAAAGCCCTTAAGAACTCCTCGATCAACTCCAAATCGAACAAACCAATCTTCTTCCTCTTCAGGCCCGGATGGTAGACCAGGTAAGGCCGCATTGACCAATCCAACGTCACGGAGACCAAGGTCTCGTCCATGGGAATGATGGCCATTCCATACCTGCGCAACCCCTTCCCCTCCCCTATGCCTTTCTTAAATCCATCCCCCAGGCATATCCCAATATCCTCCACGGTATGGTGAAAGTCAACTTCCGTGTCGCCTTTGGCTTCGAGGTGGAGATCGAAAAATCCGTGCGCGGCCAATAGGCTCAGCATGTGGTCGAAAAAGGGGATTCCCGAAGAAATAGAATATTGTCCTGAGCCATCGAGGTCAAGCCTGAGGCTAACCTCCGTCTCCTTCGTTTTCCTATGAACCTCTATATTCCTGTCCATCTTACCCCCTACGTCGGCTTTTCGAAGGCCCATCTTGTCCTTTCTAAGCCTTCTTATCTAAAAACCTCATTTCCACGGCCCTCGCATGGGCATCCAATCCCTCCATACCCGCCATTCTGCGGACGTATTCCCTAAATTCCGATAAGGCTTCTTGAGAAAAGGAGACTATATTGGATTTCTTCAAAAAATCATCAACTCCTAAGGGAGAGAAGAAGCGTGCTGTTCCACCGGTTGGCAGCACATGATTCGTTCCCGCCAGGTAATCCCCCACCGTCTCCGGGGAAAACGGACCGAGGAAAATCGCCCCTGCATTTTGGACTCTTCCCACCAGATTCCACGGAGCCTCCACCATGAGCTCAAGGTGTTCAGGAGCGATCTCATTGATGAGGTCAATGGCCTCTTGGAGGCTCTGAGCAACGATAATGGCTCCATGATTGCTCAGTGCCCGTTCCACAACTGCCCTATTCCTCAAGTCCTTCAACTGCCGCTCAACCTCGCTATCCACGGCGCCGGCATAAGCATCGGAGAGGACGATTAACACCGATAATACCCTCTCGTCATGTTCCCCTTGGGAAAGTAAATCCGCCGCGATCGAGGAAGGGGGGGCATGCCCGTCGGAAAAAATACAGATCTCGCTCGGTCCCGCCACCATATCGATTCCCACGTCACCAAAAACGATTTTCTTGGCTGTGGCCACATAGACATTTCCCGGCCCTACGATTTTGTCCACCTTTGGAATGGACTCGGTTCCGTAGGCAAGCGCCCCCACCGCTTGGGCCCCTCCCACCCTGAAGATGGAGGTAGCCCCGACCAATCTCGCCGCCGCCAATACATGGGCGCTTTCCCTGGCTCCATAGATTGGAGAAACCATGACCAATTCGCGGACACCCGCTATTTTTGCGGGAATGAGCGTCATCAATACGGTGGAAGGATAAGGGTTTTCTCCCCCTGGAATATAGGCCCCTATCCGTTTGAGGGGCATCACCATTTGTCCAAGGATAACTCCATCGGCGGTTGTTTCAAACCAGGAGTTCACCAGCTGCCTTCGGTGAAACGATTCAATGCGCTGGGACGCGAACCGGAGCGCCTCCAAATCCTCCTTTGGTACCTGTTTGTACGCCTCATCGATCTCCTCTCGAGAGACCCGAAGCTGGGAAGGCGATAGATCTACGCCATCGAAACGCTTCGTATATTCGATGAGCGCTTCATCCCCTCTGGCCTTAACCCCTTCCAAAAGAGCGCGGACCGACCGCTCTACCTCCTCAAGGTCCGTCCTGCCTCGTTTGGCAAGCTTTTCGAACCACTTCTTGAAATCCCTATCACCTACCCTCAGTATCCTCATTTACGCCGTAACCCTCCTGATATGAGCCCCCAGGCTCGCCAACTTTGCCTCCAGTTTCTCGTACCCCCTATCCAAGTGATAAACCCGGGAGACCTCTGTTTCGCCTTCAGCTGCCAACCCGGCAAGTACCAATGATGCACTGGCCCTCAGGTCGGTGGCCATCACTGGGGCACTGCTCAGGGCCGGGACACCCTTGACTATTGCACTGTTCCCCTCAATTCTGATGTCCGCACCCATCCTCCTCAGTTCGCCCACGTGGATAAAACGGTTCTCGAAAATTGTTTCCGAGATCACGCTTAATCCCCTTGCCAATGCCATGAGCACCATAATCTGAGCCTGCATATCCGTTGGAAAGCCTGGATAGGGCAGGGTTTTTACGTCGACGCTCTTAATCCTCTTGTTACCTATCGCTCTCACCCCATCATCCTCTCGAAGGATCTCCACCCCCGTTTCCCTCAATTTATTGACCACAGCCTCCAAATGTTCGAGGTTGCAATTTCGAATATGGATATTCCCATTGGTAACCCCAGCAGCTATCATAAGTGTTCCCGCCTCAATTCGATCAGGGATGATGGTATGTTCCGTTGCCCTCAATCCCTTCACTCCTTTTATCCTTATGAGACTTGAACCAGCCCCTGAAATGTTCGCACCCATCTTATTGAGCACCTCTGCCAATTCCACTACCTCCGGCTCCATGGCCGCATTCTCGATTACCGTCTCCCCTTCGGCCAGAACGGCCGCCATCATGAGATTCTCCGTCCCTGTTACCGTTGGAATGTCCAGGTAGATGTCCGCTCCCCTCAATCCCCTCGTCTTGGCCTCGATATAGCCGTGTCTCAACTGAATTTCGGCCCCCATCTTCTCCAAGCCCTTTAAATGGAGGTTAACGGGCCGGGCTCCGATAGCACATCCTCCGGGGAGTGATATGACGGCCTTCCCCGCCCTCGCTATCAACGGACCCAGTACCAGTATAGAAGCCCTCATGGTCTTAACGAGTTGATAGGGAGCCTCGTGCCCAACGAGCTCCGTGCCATCGAGGAGATACTCACCGCCTTTGCCCCGACCGATTTTTACTCCCAAATTCTTCAGGACCTCGCATATGGTCTTAACATCGTTGAGATCCGGGACACCATTGAATCGATTCTCCCCTTCTGCGAGCAGGCTCGATGTAAAAATGGGCAAAGTAGCATTCTTCGACCCGCTGACGGCCACCTCGCCCACCAACCTCTCCCCGCCTTGAATAACTATCTTATCCAAAGCTCATCCCCCTCACCTTGCACACCCCCGCTCCCTTGCGGGCTCGAATAACCCTATCCAAGCCAGAGTCATCCTCAATAATACAAGGAGGCTCGAAAGAACCCGTATCCCGAATCATCTCGGCAACGGCCCCGCTTTGTTCCTCGCCCAATTCCAGCATCAACCATCCGCCGTCTCTCAGAAATGACGGGGCTCCCATGACTATTCTCCTAAAGAATGCGAGCCCATCGGCACCGCCATCCAGGGCGACTCTTGGCTCAAACTCCGCTATCTCTCTTGGTAGTCTTTCTATTTTTGAGCTCGGGATATAAGGGGGGTTGGAGAGGACTAAATCAAGCCGGGATTCTCCCTCCTTCAAGGCCGAAAAAAGGTTCCCAACCAAAAAACGGATTCTCCCGGATACGCCATGAATCCTTGCATTCTCCCTTGCAAGGAGAATAGCTTCCCAAGAGATATCCTCTGCCACAATAGTACACCTCTTCAGCTCTTTTGCCATGGCAATGGCAATCGCCCCGCTTCCCGTCCCCACCTCCATGAATCGGAGTGCCATGCCTTTTTCACCCCCGAATATCTTGAGGACCTCCTCCACCAACCGCTCCGTCTCAGGCCTCGGGATGAATACCTCAGGGGTCACCTTGAGGTCCAACGACCAGAATTCCCGGCGGCCGAGGATATACTGGGTCGGCTCACCCCTGATCCTCTTGTTAAGCAAGCATTTATAGTATGCGAATTGGTGCCGTGTTAAAGGCCGATGGGAGGAAAGGTACAGCTCGATGTCGTCAATCTTGAGGGCCTCCCTCAAGAGGAGCTCCGCATCCAATCGGGAGCTCTCGATACCCTTCTCCCCGAGAAGGCGACTTCCCCATTTCAGCGCCCCTGAGATAGTCCACTCGACTTCTGACATGACCGAACGTTTTTACCGGTGGATTTGGGGGGTAATTTGAGAGGCCCGAGTTATTTAATCAGCTTCTCTCTCTGACTTATAGCCCCGAAGGGCTTCCGCTTGGTAATGGCCACTTAGCGAGTCAACCAGCTCTCGGAGATGGCCTTCCAAAATCTCATTGAGCTTGTATAGGGTCAAGCCAGTCCTGTGATCAGTTACCCTTCCCTGTGGGAAGTTATACGTTCTGATACGTTCAGATCGGTCGCCGCTTCCCACGAGGCTCCTCCTCTTCGCGGATATCTCCCTATGCTGTTCCCCCTCCAGCTTGTCAAGGAGCTTGGCCCTTAAGACCTTCATCGCCTTGGCTTTATTCTTGTGTTGGGATTTCTCATCTTGGCAGCTTACAACCAGCCCGGTGGGAATATGGGTTATGCGAACCGCTGAGTCCGTCGTATTGACGCTCTGTCCGCCAGGACCAGACGAGCGAAAGACATCTATCCTAAGATCATCCGGGTCAATCTCGACTTCAATCTCATCTGCTTCCGGTAAAACAGCTACAGTAACTGCTGAGGTATGTATCCTCCCCTGGGATTCCGTCTCTGGAATTCTCTGTACCCGATGGACCCCGCTTTCGAACTTCAGCTTGCTGTAGACCCTATCCCCCTCAATCAGGGCAATGACCTCCTTAAATCCTCCTACACCTGTAAAATTCCTGCTGAGAATATCAACCTTCCACCCGTTCATCTCGGCAAATTTAGCATACATGCGAAACATGTCGGCTGCGAACAACCCCGCTTCATCCCCCCCGGTTCCTGCGCGAATTTCGAGAAGTATATTCTTCCCATCATTCGGGTCTTTCGGTACCACGGCGCTCTTTAGATCCCTCTCCACTCTTTCCCGTTCCTGGGTCAGGAAGTCAATCTCCTCCTTTGCCAATTTCTTGATCTCGTCGTCCCTCTCCAACAGAAGGTTTCTATTCTCCTCGATCTCCCCCTCCAGCCTCTGCACCTTGCGATAAAGCTCAACAATCCTCTCCAATTCCGCATGCTCCTTCGCGATCTTCTGGAGCCTTTTCTGGTCCTTGATAATCTCTGGATCTCCCAACATCCGGTCAAGTTCGGCAAAACGTTCCTCAAATTTCTCAAACATTTGCTGCATTATCTCGGCTCCGTCTGGAGGAGGTTCCTCCTTTGACGGCTTCGTAAAAAGTCCACCTGCTGCGTTACGCTTCATCTTTCGTCATTGCGGCGTACTGGTAAGTACTCCTCACTCCTCAAGATTCGCAAGCCTTGCATTTGGCGCTTTTTACTGTGCCGTCCCATTTTTGACTTTTTACGAGTTCATCACTTTTGATTTGTAGACCACATTGGATAGAAGGGTCGTCCTTTGTCTTTATTGCTCGTCCGGCCCTTCTTTCCTCACCTTTCCCTCCCGGACAGCTGCATACTTCCTCTCAAACTTCTCGATCCTCCCTGCCGAATCGATGAATTTTTCCTTCCCGGTAAAGAAGGGATTACACTGTGAACAGATCTCGACTCTAACCTTTTCCTTGGTGCTCACAGTCTCAAATCTAGCCCCGCAAGCGCAGCTTATGGTAGTTTTAACCATCTTTGGGTGGATTCCCTTCTTCATGCTCTTCCTCCGTATGTGTGTAGTAAAATGCCCCTTACTATATCATGCTACGCCCTTATTTCAAGCCCTCCCGGCCTCCTTGCCCTATTGACTATTGGTTCATGGAATCGAGGAACTCCCTATTGCTCCGGGTATCCCTCATCTTCTCCTGCAGAAATTCCATGCTCTCAACAGTATTCATCGGCTGGAGTACCTTCCGCAAGAGCCAAATCCTATTCAGGTCGCTTTCATCCAATAGGAGCTCCTCCTTCCTCGTTCCCGACCGTTGAATGTCGATGGCGGGAAAAACCCTTCGGTCAACCAAGCGCCTATCCAGGTGGATCTCCATATTACCAGTCCCCTTAAATTCCTCAAAGATAACTTCATCCATCCGGCTTCCCGTATCGATCAGGGCCGTTGCGATAATTGTCAAGCTTCCTCCTTCCTCGATGTTTCTCGCCGCCCCGAAGAATCGTTTCGGCCGGTGAAGGGCGTTGGAATCAACTCCGCCGGAAAGTACTTTCCCGCTTGGAGGTACAACGGCATTGTGCGCCCTTGCCAATCTCGTAATGCTATCCAAGAGGATCACCACATCCCTATGATGTTCAACCAATCTCTTCCCCTTTTCTATGACCATGTCCGCTACCTGGACATGCCTGTGAGCCGTTTCATCGAACGTGGAGCTGATCACCTCACCATTAACCGAGCGTTCCATATCCGTCACTTCTTCCGGCCGTTCGTCAATGAGCAATACGATGAGGGTTATCTCGGGATGATTCTTAGTAATACTATTGGCGATACTCTGCAGAAGCATGGTCTTTCCCGCCCTTGGCGGTGAAACGATCAATCCCCTTTGCCCCTTCCCGATAGGGGTGAGCAGGTCCATTACCCTCGCCGAAAGGTTTTCCGCCTCCTTTTCGACCTCCAACCTAATCCTCTCTGCGGGGTACAGGGGTGTCAAGTTATCGAAGATAATCTTCTCGCGGGCAACCTCCGGATCTTCCAAGTTGACGTTCTCAACCTTGAGCATTGCAAAATATCTCTCGGTGTCCTTCGGCGGTCTAATCTGTCCAGATACCGTATCCCCTGTTCTCAGGTTGAATCGACGAATCTGGGAGGGGGAGATATAGATGTCGTCGGGGCCAGGTAAATAGCTGTAGTCAGGGGCCCTTAAGAACCCGAACCCGTCGGGCAAAATCTCCAGAACTCCCTCTCCGTAAATCAAACCGTTTTTAGCCGTTTGGGCTTGTAAAATGGAGAAGATGAGCTCTTGCTTCACCATTCCGCTTGCGCCCTCCACCTTGAGCTCTCTGGCGATTTCGGTGAGCTCCCCGATCTTCTTCTTTTTCAACTCATTCAAGTTCATCTGTTGCTCCTTTTTCATCCTCATTTCTCGTTTCTCATTGGTGCAAGGGAATATGACGATGCGCTCCATGCCCTCGCCCCAATGCCATCAGGTCCCCATGAATCTTCCTCACCTGCTCCCTTATTTCCTCTAGAGATCCGTCCGTGTTTATCACATAGTCAGCGTATTTCAGTTTCTCCTTTAACGGCATTTGCGCCCTTATCCGACGTATCGCCTCCTCTTTAGCTAAACCATTCCTGTCCACCAATCGCCTCATCTGGGTCCTCCTGCTCGCCGAGACGACGATCACTTTATCCATTTCCCGAAAGATTCCCGTCTCGATTAAGAGCGCGGCATCGACGAGAACGAGCGCATCGGGGTTCCCCCCCCGAATCTCCCTGCACCTCCTGTCTATTTCTCTCTCAATCTCGGGATGCATCATTCTATTGAGCGCTTCCCTTTCCCTTCTGCGGGCAAAGATCTTGCGGCCCAATTTGAGCCGATCGATGCTTAAATCCTCTTTGCAAATCCCCCCCCCGAAATAATTGACAACCTTCATCCAAAGAGGCCTTTGAGGACTGATCAATTCCCGTGCGATTTTATCCGCATCGATAATCACGGCCCCCAGCTTCTCAAATTCCCCTGATACGGTGCTTTTTCCGCTGGCAATGCCTCCTGTCAATCCAATGGTTGCCATTTCCCTCGAATTGTCTGGGTGGGAGTTGCGTTCGGATGATTTGCTTAGATATCGAGATTCCGTGCCATCAAGGCGTTATCCTCTATGAACCGCCGCCTTTCCTCAATCTGATCGCCCATGAGAACGCTGAATATTTCATCGGCCTCAACCGCATCCTCAATCGTTACCTGCAGGAGGGTTCGAGTTTCGGGATTCATTGTCGTCTCCCACAATTGTCCCGGGTTCATTTCTCCAAGGCCTTTATATCTTTGGATAAACAATCCTTCTTTCCCGATGGCCAGAATGTACTGGAGAAGCTCTTCCCCGGAATCGAGCTTTTTCCCCCTCCCCTTTGATACTACGAGGACCGGTGAATTTTGAAGCTGGCTAATCTCCTTTTGAAGGGTGAACATGCTTTTATATTCCACCGAAGAGATGAGGTCCCAGTTTATCCTATGGGCGATCTTATGTCCATTGTGTACATACGTGACATTTAATTCAAAAAGGTTGTGCTCCTCATCCTTGACGATTTCAGGGGCCTCAAAGCCCTTCTTCAGCATAATCTCCTTCAGGGCGACGAGATTCCCCATTTCCTCAAAGCTCGATTTCACTCGGATTTCATTTTGAAGTAATACGTCTATTACAGCCCTGTGGTAGCCTCTATTTACAAGCCTTGATTTTAAGTAGTTATATTGCGATAATTTATCCAAAAATGACGTTAACTTCCGTCCTGTTAGACGAACACCCGAATCCTTAACCGACACCGCTATCTGTTGCGTTGCGCGTTCCAATAGATATCGACTAAAGGACGTATCATCCTTTACGTAGCTCTCTTTTTTCCCGTCCTTTACCCGGTAAAGGGGGGGTTGGGCAATATAGAGATATCCCTTCTCCACAATCTCAGGCATTTGCCTGTAGAAGAATGTCAGCAGTAACGTCCTTATGTGGGACCCATCCACGTCCGCATCCGTCATGATGATGATAGTATGATATCTCAGTTTGGAAATGTCATTCTCTTCGCTTGAAATTCCCGTTCCCAATGCGGCTATAATGCTCTTAATCTCTTCATTGCTGAGCATTTTATCGAACCGGGCCTTTTCAACGTTCAATATCTTCCCCCGTATTGGCAAAATCGCTTGGTTTGAACGGTCTCTTCCCTGCTTCGCTGATCCGCCCGCTGAATCCCCTTCAACAATATAGAGCTCGCTTTGGGCGGGATCCCTTTCTTGACAGTCCGCTAGTTTACCAGGCAGGGTCTCCCCTTCCAAGAATCCCTTTCTCCGAGTAAGTTCCTTTGCCTTCCTGGCGGCCTCGCGTGCCCTTGCTGCTTCAGCTACCTTTGCTATAATCTTCCTGGCGATTTGGGGATTTTCCTCGAAGAACGTGCCAAGTTTTTCGTTTACAACGCCTTCAACCATACCCTTAACTTCGCTGTTTCCGAGCTTGGCTTTCGTCTGCCCCTCGAACTGCGGCTCTGGAATCTTAACGCTGATAACCCCTACTAACCCCTCCCGAACGTCCTCTCCGCTGAGGTTTTCCTTTAATCCCTTGAGAAGGTTATTGTTTATGCCATAGGAGTTAATGGTCCGCGTTAGAGCTGCCTTAAACCCAATGAGGTGTGTTCCTCCCTCGTGTGTTCTGATATTGTTTGCATAGGAAAAGAGCGTTTCATTATAGCCGTCATTGTACTGAAATGCGATCTCGATATCGGCTGAATTCCTCTGTTCCTTGAAGTATATCGGCTTCAGGTGAACACAGCTCCGCTTCTTATTTAAGAATTCTATGAAGGAGACAATTCCTCCTTTATAGATGAACTCGTGCTTCTTATCCGTTCTTTCATCTGTGGCCCTTATGAGGAGTCCCTTGTTGAGGAAGGAGAGTTCCCGTAATCGTTGGGATAATAGTTCAAAGCTGAAGGAAGTCGTTTCGAATATCGTGCTATCCGCCTTAAATCGTATCTTTGTACCCGTCTTCTTCGTCTTTCCAAGCACTTTAAGCGGTGTTTTCGCCTCCCCCCGCTCGTATACTTGTTGGTAGACCTTTTCGTCACGCCTGATTTCCAATTCCATATACTCGGAGAGCGCATTGACCACCGAGAGCCCAACTCCGTGAAGGCCTCCAGAGACCCGATAGCTCAACTTATCGAATTTCCCGCCGGAGTGGAGTTTCGTCATAACTACTTCGAGTGCCGGCCTCCGCTCCTTCTTATGAAAATCAACCGGGATTCCCCTACCGTTATCTTCCACCGTAATGCTATTGTCTATATGAATTGTCACCTCGATCTTCGTGCAATACCCCGCTAGCGACTCGTCAATACTGTTATCCACCAATTCATATGCCAAATGGTGTAGGCCTTCCATGCCCGTGTTGCCTATATACATGGCTGGCCTCTTCCGTACCGCGCTTAACCCGTCCAGCACCTTTATGTGATCTGCGGTATACTCACTTCTTAAATGCTCCCTCGACCTCTCCATCGGCTAGACCCTCATTGGCATGATTACATAGAGCGGACTCTGTCCAGAGACCGGCCTGATAAGAGCTGCGCTCGCCTCATCCTTGACTTCCAAAATAAACTCTTCCTCATCTATTTCGCTAACGGCATCGAGCATATACCTTGCGTTAAACCCAATACTCAGTTCATCTCCATCATAGCTCGCTGGAAATTCCTCCACCGCGTTTCCGATGTCTTGAGTAGAAGAATATAATTCTATACCTCCCTTCTTGAGCGTAAATCTTACCCCTTCAACTCGATCGCTGGATATGGTTGAAATTCTCCTTAAGCATGCCACGAATTCCCGCGTACTTAGCCTTATTATCTTATCGCTCTCCTTCGGTATCACTTGACGATAGTCGGGAAACTCACCATCTATGAGCCGAATCATTATAACAAATGAACTAGCCTTAACCACACAACTCGTTTCACTCAAAGATATTTTAATCTCCCCGGGATATTCCCCCGCTATTTTTCTAACTTCATTTAACCCTCTCTTTGGAATTATTGCCCCCTTCTCCATGCCTGGAATTTCAGCACTCTCCCTATCAATGAGCGCTAGCCTATGACCGTCAGTTGCCACCATTCGTACAAGATTCTTATCTTGCGAAGAAATTGCCTCAAAGAATACCCCACTCAGGTTATACCTGGATTCTTCTGTCGATGCGGCAAAAATAACCTTCTCTACCATTTCCCTTAAATCAAATGATTCAATTGCAATAAGATTCTCCTCCGAATAAGATGGCACCGCCGGAAACTCCATCGGATCGAGACCACTTAAGTTGAAAATTGCATTTTTACAGGTTATCCTCGCCCAATGATTTTCCATTCCGTTAATGGAAATTACCTCTTCTGGGAATTCCCGTATTATTTCATAGAGCTTCCGAGCTGAAACACAAATCTTTCCCGCTTGTTTAATTGCACTACAGGGAATATGGGACATTATTGAAGTCTCTAAATCCGTTGTCGTTAAGCGGATTTGATCTTCGTCTGTTTCAATCAGGATATTGCTTAACGCAGGTATACTACTACGTCTCTCTACAATCCCCTGAAGGATAGTAAGTGGTTTTACGAAGTCTTTTTTTTCAATTTCCCATTGCATTATAAATCTCCTTATAATAAATATTCTGTTGCTGTATTAGAATACGTAAAATAGTTAATAAATTAGACAATTGTCCAGAATAAAAGGAGTTTCTATTGTCAGAAGAATGTAAAAAGACTCCCGGGTTTGACCGGAAACTCTTTGTTTATCAATGAAAGTAATGGTTTTTGACAAAGAGTTAGTTATTTGTGTTTATGCCTAACTGTGTAGCCGGGATTTAATGTTTTCAAGAACCCCAATGAGCTTCTGATCAGTTTGCATTTGCCCATCAATTTTATTAACAGCATGTAAGACGGTTGAGTGGTCTTTTCCGCCGAAACGCTCACCGATTTCAATAAGCGACAACTTAGATAGCTTCCTCGAGAGATATATTGCTATCTGGCGGGCAAGCACGATTTGCTTAGTTTTTTTCTTTGCTTTCAGATCGGAGATCTTGAGGTTGAAGTAAGATGCAACCGCCTTTTGAATGGACTCAATAGGAACAGATCGTTCTTCGGTTTTGATAATATTTCTCAACACGTCCTTGGCCAAATCAAGGGTGACCTCAGCGTGAGTGAGGTTCGAAAATGCGGCAATTCTTATGAGACACCCCTCCAAAACCCTGATGTTAGGCGAAGTGTTCGAAGCCAAAAAGAAGGCTACATTATTTGGGAGCAAAATGTTTTCTGCTTGGGCCTTTTTCTTAAGGATTGCGACCTTCGTTTCTATATCGGGGGGTTGAATATCCGCTATGAGGCCCCATTCGAAGCGTGAGCGCAGACGTTCTTCGAAATTCGTGATATCTCGAGGGAACTTGTCGCTTGTTACCACGATCTGCTTTCTTCCTTCGTAGAGGGAATTGAACGTGTGAAAGAATTCGGCTTGTGTTCTTTCCTTGCCCGCTATGAACTGGATATCGTCGATAAGGAGCATGTTCATATTCCTAAATTTTTCTCGGAATTCGTCCATCTTTTCGTATCGAATTGAATTGATAAGCTCATTGGTAAATTCCTCGGCGGATAAATAACACATTTTGCTTAAATCCGAACCAAAGGCTTTGTGGATTGTGTGGTTGCCTATGGCATTCAGAAGATGTGTTTTCCCAAGCCCCACCCCACCATAAATGAAAAGGGGATTATAATTCTTCCCCGGAAGAGTGGCTACCGCAAGGCACGCCGCATTTGCAAACTGGTTGCTCGGGCCAACGACGAAGGTATCGAAGGTGTACTTCTTATTGAAGGTAGCGTACCCCAGCCTCTGCGAGTGATGTATTAACGCTAAGCGTTGGGAGCGGGCTTGAGCCGCAGGGCTCTTCGTTAGTTTAAAGATAATCTCGCAATCCTTGCCCAAAGCCTGGAACAGAGCTCCCTTAATGAGGGGCAGATAGTTCTCCTTTAGCCAATGCTGAAAGAACTTATTTGGAACCTCCACTTCCAGGGACTGCTCGGTAAGTGACAAGGGAATAATCGGCTGTATCCATACACGGTAGTCGTTATGGCTGACTTTATCCTTCAGACATGCAAGGATTGCATTCCAAACTTGTTCCGTGGCTACGGGGTCCATAATAAGACGAATAGGCCAGCGAGAGGTAGAGTCTGATTGCGTTTGGTTTTCAACAGAATTATCCACAATTGTGGATAAATAACGCCCCCTTATGGAGAAAGAGATGGGTAATTAAAGGAAGCTTCGCATTTATTAGAAAAGCCCGACGGAGAATTGCAAATAGAAGGACAATAAAAACATTAGCACAAAATAAATCGGAAATCAAGGGATTTCGTCGCGAGGGTTCAGTTCGAGAAACCCGCAGGAGCCGAAAAGTAAAAGGCCCTTCATTATCAATTGAATAACCGCTTCGCTCAGGCGGGGGTTCCTCCCGTTAGATTAGGTCCCTTGAGGAGAGAATAGCGATACCCACAACGTTTTCACCGGGGTCAAGGCCGATCAACTTAACCCCTTGTGTATTTCTTCCCACTATGGATATATCGGAAGCCCTTAGCCTGATGAGTTTTCCCTTCGTACCAATGAGGACAACTCCATCCCCATCGACAAGTTGCTTAATTCCAATGACATTACCGTTGCGCGCAGTGGTTTTGATGGTGATGATTCCCTTGCCTCCGCGATTTTGTGTCCTATATGCGGCGGTTTTTGTTCGCTTTCCGAACCCATTTTCAGTGACTGTCAGAACGGTTGTGCCGTCTTTGATGATTTCCAGCCCAACGACCTCGCTTCCATTTACAGCGATTCCCTTTATCCCCCTCGCCGTTCTTCCCATGGGCCGGATTTGCTTCTCCGAAATGCGTATGGCCATTCCACCTTTCGTGCCCAAGAGGAGTTCTTGTTCTCCATCGGTTAATTTGGCGGATATGAGCTCGTCGGTTTCCTCTAGATGAATAGCCAGGATTCCCCCACTTCTCGGGTGGCTAAAGGCTGAGAGATCTGTTTTTTTAACGATCCCACGCTTCGTGGCAAAGGCGACATATTTACCGGAGGAAAAGTCCCTTAAGGGGAGAATTGCGGTAACCCTTTCCCCCGGGGCCAACTGGAGTAAATTTACTATTGCCTTACCACGGGATGCCCTTGCCCCTTGGGGAACCTCATGGACCTTAAGCCAATGGACCTTTCCGTAGTTGGTGAAGAAGAGAATGTAACTATGGGTGGAAGCAATGAACAGGTTTTCCACAAAATCCCCTTCTTTTGTGACCATGCCGATCTTACCCTTGCCGCCCCTATGCTGGGATTGGTAAAGGCTGAGCGCATTTCTCTTTATATAGCCCCTGTGGGTAATTGTTACCACCATATCCTCTTCTGCAATCATATCCTCTACATTGATTTCCGAAATCTCTCCGGTGATTTCCGTTCTCCGTTCATCGCTGAACCTGTCTCGAATCGCTGAGAGCTCTTCAACGATGATGTTGAGGATTAGAGCATCGTTGGCCAAGACTTCCTTCAATCGGGCAATCGTCTTTATTAACTCCTCGTACTCCTCCAAAATCTTTCCCCGTTCAAGGGCGGTAAGCCTTTGGAGCCTCATGTCCAAAATCGCCTGGGCTTGATGCGCCGATAGGGAAAGCTTGGTGACTAATGCGTCCCGAGCGTCCTGGGGGCTCTTGGATCTTCTTATAAGGGCGATGACGGAGTCGAGATGTTCGATGGCGAGCTTTAAACCCTCCAAGATGTGGGCCCTCGCCTCGGCCTTATCGAGCTCGAAGCGGCACCTCTTTGTCACAATGTCTCTCCGATGCTCGATAAAAAGGGAGAGCACATCCTTAATGGTTAGTAATTTCGGCTGATTGCCGACTAAGGCCAGCATGATGATGCCAAAGGAGATCTCCAGCTGAGTGTGATTAAAGAGCTGATTGAGGATGACTTGTGGAACCTCGTTTTTCTTCAATTCGATAACGACTCGCATCCCTTCTCGGTCAGACTCGTCCCTCAACGAATGGATTCCTTCAATTACCTTTTCCCTCACTAATTCAGCAATCCTCTCAATAAGCCGGGATTTATTCACCTGATATGGAAGTTCCGTAATTACGAGATAGTGGCGATCCGTTTTCTTGGGCTTCTCTATAATAACCCGAGCCCTTAGCCTAATAACGCCTTTTCCGGTTTTATAGGCGGATCGGATGCCTTGCCTCCCAAGGATAAAGGCTCCCGTGGGAAAGTCGGGCCCGGGTAGTATTTCGAGAAGATCATCGACTTCCAGCTGGGGATTGTGTATCAGTGCGATGACGGCTCCAATGGCTTCGAAAAGGTTATGGGGAGGGATATTCGTGGCCATCCCCACCGCAATTCCCGAGGACCCATTGACGAGGAGGTTTGGAAATTTCGTTGGGAGGATAACGGGTTCCCTTAGGGATTCATCATAGTTTGGGACAAATTCTACGGTGTCTTTATCGATATCTTCCAACAATTCCGCGGCGAGTTTGGACATCCTCACCTCGGTATATCTCATGGCAGCGGCGGGGTCTCCATCGACAGAACCGAAATTTCCCTGGCCGTCAACCAAGGGGTATCGCAATGAGAAATCCTGAGCCATCCTGACAATGGAATCATAGACGGCCCCTTCCCCATGCGGATGATATTTTCCAATCACATCGCCTACAACGCGGGCCGACTTCTTGTAGGGACTATCCCAACGATTTTTCAGCTCATGCATGGCATAGAGGGTTCGTCTGTGAACCGGCTTGAGCCCATCACGGACGTTCGGCAAGGCCCGGCCCACGATGACGCTCATGGCGTACTGCATGTAGGAAGTTTTCATTTCGTCTTCGATGCTTATTGGGATATTACCTCGCGCCACTGATTTATCTCCTCCGCGATACAAGGTGGGTTGAAAAATAAGAATTAATACAATAAATTAGAACAGAGAGGGGTAGTTGTCAACCACTGCCCCTTCCTGTTCAGCGCTTCCTGGTTTCCCAGGGATTCCTAGCTTTGAACTTTGACATTGATTCTCGTGTTCGTGAGATTCGTGTCCGTGTCTCGTGCGCGTGGAGCATTACTCGGACCTGGTTATCAATTATTTGGCATTTCGCCTTCTGCCCCCAACCTCTCCCTTGAGATCTCGAAAAAACTCGCTCTTCACTGCTCAAAAATCTTTGATTCGCGCTCAGAGCTCGTTTTTCCATTTTTAACCAATTAAACCAATCAAAGTAATACAGCCAACCAACTCATTGCCATTTGTCATTTGAACTTTGATATTTTGCCTTCCGCCTCTACCCTCAAACCTCCAAATCTCTTTCCCCTTTCCGACTGCAGCACCGCAGCACTGAATAACGTTCGCTCCGGGGAACTCGGTCAACAGCCGGTTTCGAAATGGTAGCCTCGATCGGTACCCCATTTTCCAGCAGATTTCGCTCATGAACATCCGCGGTTTCAACAAAATTCGGGAAACCCCGGCCGTAGGAGCTAACACAGCGGAATCGGGCGGTATTGACAAATCAGGCTCATTGTGATTACCTAATAAATTTAATCACTTTTGAATGATATTTTTCAAGCTTTTGGGGAAGATATGAAAAGGACTTTCCAGCCAAGTAATATCAAGAGGAAAAGGCAACATGGATTCAGGGCTCGAATGCGAAGTAAAAACGGGAGGCATATTCTGAGGAGGAGAAGGAGCAAGGGGAGGAAGCGGTTAGCCGTCTAAAGGCGAGAGCGATAATATCTCTATGGGTTTCGGTTAGCGATGGGACGATCTTACGGACGGGAACACAGGATCTCAAGAACGGCGGATTTTTGGAAGGATCGAAGGCAAAGAAAGAAGTTTGATACTGAACACTTTTTGCTCATGCTGAGGAAAAACAACAAGGATGCCAGGAGATTGGGTCTCGTAGTAGGAAGGAAGGTGGGAGGGGCGGTTTCAAGGAACCGAATTAAACGATTAATCAGGGAATTCTTCAGGCTAAACAAGGAAAAGATCCCCGAATCATCAGACCTCATTGTTTTAGCGAAGAAGGGTATTAGGATCAAGGGATATCGGGAGGTCTTCGACGAACTGGGGGTCATATTCAATTAATCAGGGGCGTGGGATTGGAGATCAGGAGAGGAGTAATTCTTCCAATTCGGTTTTACCAGCGCGTGATATCACCTCTATTCGGGCCTAGCTGCCGTTTTATACCAAGCTGTTCCCAATATACGGTTGATGCCATTGAACAATACGGGGTCATGCGGGGCATTTGGCTTGGATTGCTGAGAATTCTCAGGTGCCATCCCTTTCATCCTGGCGGGTATGATCCGGCTCGGGATCGTGGGGGAAAAGGCTAGAGGAATCTTCCAGTATGGAGAAAAGGGCAATCATAGCTATAGTATTATCGATACTTGTCCTCTTGCTGTATCAAAAATTCTTCATAAAGGAACAGCCGAGGAAATCGGGTGAACGGAAGGCAGCGGAGAGAGTTGAACCGATGCCCCCCGCACCGAAACTTTCGGAGGACAAGGCAGAAGGGGCCTCGCGTGAGAGCGCGGTTGGGATCGGGGAAGGGAGGCCTGGAACGGGGGAAGTCGCGGGAGACAAGAGGAGGATGCTCAGGGATGTAAGCGTTGAAACGAAGCTATACTCGGCCACCTTCTCTAATTACGGGGGAACGCTGAAGAGTTGGAGGTTACACCGGTATAAGAATCGGGTGGAATACGGGCAGTTCGTGCGATGGTTCCAGGAGACCGAGAATAAGGTCAGGAAGCATCTACCCTTTCTTGGTGAAAGGCCCGTTGCGGAGGGGAGGCCTGAGCCGGTTGAGCTCGTGACAACGGCGACGCGGGAAACCCTTCCCCTGGCGATCGAGGTGTACGACGAAAAGGGGAGGATCGACTTTGCTCCTATGGATGTCGATCACGAAGGGATCTCTTTGGGAGGGAATGTGAGGGAAGGAACCCTGCTATTCAGGGGAATCTCTCCGGGGGGCCTTGAACTATCCAGGGGATATCGGTTCTCCGATGACACCTATTGGGTAGACATGGAGGTTCGAATCAAAAACAGAGATGCAAGGGCGAAGGAACTAAGGGTGGGACTGGTGTGGTTTGGGAAGATGCTGGGAGCGGACTCCCGGGCATTTTCCGGCCCGGTGGCCATGGTAGATGGGCAAGTCCAAGAGATAAAGGAAAAGAAGTTCAGGAAGGAGGAGTTGTCACTGTCAGGCGACATCACGTGGTTCGGGGATGCGAGTTGCGGGGAGAACGTTCCGAAGGGGGAGAGAAAACCGTTTTTCCTCTCCCTCGTCGTGCCCAAGGAAAGTGAGGGGATTAAACTGGGAATAGGGATGAAGGATGAAAGGGTAGTCTACAGCCGGGGCGTACATCCTGCCCGCAGTATCTCCGAAGGAGCAGAGGCAGTGTACACCTATCAGTTTTACCTCGGGCCAAAGGTTATCGATTTCTTAAAGGAGTTGAACGTTGGGGCGGAAAAGGTCATCCGCTATGGATGGTTTACGCCTATTGCCAAGGTATTGCTCCTCTTCATAAATTTTACGCATAAAATCACGAAGAACTATGGTGCTGATATTATCATCATCTCCGTTTTATTGAAGATCTTGTTTTGGCCCCTGACGAGAAAGAGCTATGTATCGATGAAGGAAATGCAAAAAGTACAGCCGGAAATGGCGATGCTGCGGGAGAAGTACAAGGATGACAAGACTCGGCTTAACAGGGAAATGATGGACCTCTATAAGAGGAGGAAAGTCAACCCCTTGGGTGGATGCCTTCCCATGGTGGTTCAGATACCGGTTTTCTTCGCCCTCTATTGGGCCCTCATGGGTTCCATTGAACTGAGACACGCCCCTTTTATCCTTTGGATCGGGGATTTATCGTACCGGGATCCGATTTACGTTTCACCGATCTTGATGGGCGCATCAATGGTGTGGCAGCAGAAGATGACCCCGGCGGTGGGAGATCCAAGGCAGGCGAAGATGATGATGATCATGCCCATCGTCTTTACCTTTCTCTTTTTGAGTTTCCCCTCAGGGCTGGTCATCTATTGGCTGGTTACCAACATTTTAACGATAGGGCAGCAGTATCTTATCAACAAGATGCGGAAATAAGAGAGCAACGAAAATGGAAGAGAAGGATAGGGATTTGGAAAAGGAAGAAGGCATGGAGGATGAGTCTCGTGAAGCAGGAGAAGGTGGAGGATTTTTTGGCGGTTCCCCCGAGCCGTTTCGCTTTGAGGAAGAAGGGTATTGGGAGTCCATCACGGCGGGGGAAGATGAGACGGAGAAGAGGGTGGCTTGGCTCAGAAAAACCCTCGACGAGATCATAGCGCGAATGGGATTGAAGGCTTCCGTGGAGGCCCAACAGGAGGAGGACAAAATTCTTCTGGAAATCAAGGGTGATGGAAGCGGTCTCATCATCGGGAAGCACGGGCAGACCCTCGATGCCCTCCAGTATATCATGAACAAGATCGCCGCCCATCGGTACAAGGAGTTGAAGGAAAGGGTTGTTCTCGATACGGAGAACTACCGTGGCAGAAGGGTTGCCGCCCTCGAGAACATGGCGCTCCGTATGAGGGAGAAGGTTAAGAAATCAAGGAAGGCTGTAATCATAGGGCCCCTAAACCCACAGGATCGAAGGGTCATCCATATGACGCTGAGCGGAGATGAAGATGTTCGAACCGAAAGCAAGGGGGATGGTTTCTACAAGAAACTGGTCATCGCGCCGAAAGGTATGGGGGACAGGGGCTAAAGGAATTCCCCAAACGGTTCCCATCTCACAGAATGGCGTTTAATGGCGAAACCGATACCATTGCGGCTATTGCCACACCCCACGGCGAATCCGGAATAGGTATCGTTCGAATCAGTGGTCCCTTATCCGAAAAGGTGGCCACGAGATTGTTTCGTCCCAAGAAGAAACTCTCTCGCCTTAAATCCCACCATCTCTATTACGGGGAAATCATCGATCCGGAATATGGGAAACCCCTCGATGAAGTTCTCCTTACCCTGATGCGAAAACCGAAGACCTATACCAGGGAGGACGTTTTAGAGATCAACTGCCATGGCGGATATTTGGTCTTGAGGAGGGTTTTGGAGGTGGTACTGGGACAAGGTGTCCGATTGGCCGAGCCGGGGGAGTTTACCAAGAGGGCCTTTCTCAATGGGAGAATTGACCTCTCCCAGGCTGAGGCGGTAGTCGACGTAATAAGGGCAAAGACGGCAGAGAGCCTTAAGATTGCCAATCAGCAGCTGAAGGGGGATCTTTCCCGCGAGATCGAGGGCCTGAGGGAACACGTGATCGGAAGCCTGGCGTCCATTGAGGCTTTAATCGATTTTCCTGATGAGGAGATCGATGTGGATGAAGACGTAATCAGGGGGGATCTGGAGAAGGCCCAGAGTAAGGTGGGTGAACTTGTCGCGTCTTATGAGGGGGGAAAGATCTACAGGGATGGCGTATCGGTTGGCATCGTGGGAAAGACCAACGTGGGGAAGTCGAGCCTCTTAAACGTCCTCCTGAGAGAAAACAGGGCCATTGTTACTCCCATACCGGGAACTACACGAGATGTAATTGAGGAGGCGGTCAATATTCAAGGGATTCCGATTCGGCTGGTGGATACGGCCGGAATTAGGCGGGCATCCAATGCCATTGAAAGGGAAGGCGTGAGGCTGGCAAAGGGCAAGGTGGCCGAAGCGGATATAGTGATACTGGTGATTGATGGCAGCAGGAGCTTGGATAAGTACGATTGGGAGATCATCGATGAAGTGAGGGAGAAGAACAAGGTGGTCGCCGTAAACAAAACGGATCTGCCCATCAAAACCTCCGCGGAGGAGGTTCAGGCACTTCTTCCGAACACGAGAGTGGTGGAAATCTCCGCCCTTAGGAACTGGGGAATCGATGCGTTGAAGGAATCCATTTATTGCAGGTTGACGGGGGACGGGGTTGGACGTGAAGCCGGAGAGGTAGTAGTCGCCAATGCCCGACATAAGAGGGCCCTTGAGGAATCACTGGAATCCCTTCGACGAGCAAAGGAAGGGATTGAAGGAGGGATTCCCATTGAGCTTGTAGCCTTGGAATTGAGATCGTGCCTCGATCATCTTGGAGAGATAAGGGGGGAGACGACGACGGAAGAGGTTTTGGAGCGCATATTCAGTCAGTTTTGCATCGGGAAATGAGATGTTTCACGTGAAACAATCGGTGCTGCTCATCAACCCTTGGGTCTATGATTTCGCGGCCTTCGACCTCTGGGCAAAACCCCTAGGGCTTCTCTATATCGCGACATTCCTGAGGAACAGGGGGTATGAAATCGAATATATCGACTGTTTGGATATCCACAACCCGAGGATGGTTCGGGAGAGAGGCCTTCCGAAACGGAAGCAGTATCACCGAGGCCATTTCCTCAAGGAAGAGGCCGATAAACCCACTGCCCTCGCTCCTATACCGAGAAAATATCGTCGGTACGGCATAACCGAGGAGGCGTTTAGGGAACGATTGGCATCCGTGGGTGAGCCCAAGGTTGTTCTAGTCACATCCCTCATGACCTATTGGTATCCTGGCCCATTCCACGTGATTCGACTGGTCAAAGAGCGATACCCTAAGTCCTCCGTGGTAATGGGGGGTATCTATGCGACCCTGTGCCCGGATCATGCCCGCAAGTACTCAGGGGCGGATTACGTTTTGCCGGGAAATGAGGTTGCGAGGATATTGGGCATAGTGGAGGAGCTCATGGGGGTCCCCCCGCAGGGGGTTCCCCGGGACTTTAATCTAGATGGTTTGGACGTTCCCGCCTTCGATCTTTACTCAAGCCTTGATTATGGCTGCATACTAACCTCCCAGGGATGCCCTTACAGATGCGACTACTGCGCGTCTTGGAAGATTACCCGGAGGTTTCGTCAGCGCGACCCCCAGAGGGTAGTCGATGAAATTGCGCATTGGAAGGATACGTTTAAGGTAAACGATATTGCTTTTTATGACGACGCGTTGTTGGTGGATCCGGAAAGACACTTCATTCCCATGGCGAGGGAGCTCCTGCGAAGGGGCATACGGTGCCGCTTTCATACCCCCAATGGTATCCATGGCAGGGGGCTGTCCAGCGAAATTGCGAGCCTTATGTATGAGGTGGGGTTTAAGACCATTCGCCTCGGTTTGGAGACGAGCGATGCCACCAGGCAAAGGAAAATTGGGGACAAGGTTACGAACAGGGAAATGGAGAGGGCCATTACGTCCTTGAGGAGGGCCGGGTTTTCCAGGGATGAGGTAGGGGTTTATATCCTTGCCGGCCTCCCGGGACAATGGGTGTCGGAGGTTGACGGGAGCATTCGGTTTGTCCGGGCATGCGGGGCAACCCCTAAATTGGCCGAATATTCCCCAATTCCCCAAACTCCCCTATGGGAAGCCGCTGTGAGGACTTCGGAATTCGATTTGAGGGGGGAACCTCTCTTTCATAACAATTCGATCCTCCCCTGCCGTTGGGAGGGATTTACGTGGGAAGATCTCAATGAGTTGAAATTACGCTTGAGGACCTAATCGACCCGGCGCCGTTGATGAGGTCTGCAGTGTGCCCCTGCTGCGGCAACTCCGCCTCCACATTGTCTACCTCAATTTCCGGAAAACCTCGCTTTTGGGGGCAGGTAGTGGAGGCGGAGGGTTCTAAGCCCCTTCATGTTAGATGAGGATCTTATCCAAGAAATCCTTGGTCCTGGGGCTTTTGGGATTTTGGAAGAAGCTGATGTCCGTCCCCCGCTCAATGATCCTCCCCTCGTCCATGAAGATAATCTCATCAGCCACTTCC
>Ga0209636_10000912_pt1 | contig 29299 bp, 30 predicted proteins | sample DeeMarSWOR152_54_FD_187464 | JGI IMG/M metagenome (GOLD analysis project Ga0209636, IMG submission 187464) | Marine sediment microbial communities from White Oak River estuary, North Carolina - WOR-1-52-54 (SPAdes) (version 2) | ecosystem: Environmental > Aquatic > Marine > Intertidal zone >...
AAACACAGCAGTAGGAATAGCAGCTAGATACGCATAATCATCAATAAGACTATCTTCATCGAAATTAACAAACGTTGTTTTTTTCAAAGGAACAACAGGCTGCCAAGAAACACCCTTAGCAAAACCCTGAGCATGAATGCTTCCGTTATCTGCTAGAACAGATGGTAAAACAGCAGAACCTACCATTATACAGACTATTGATATTGCTACAAAAATATTTAATCTAGAAGTAATTTTTTTCATAGATATATTCCCCCGCTAATATATATTTATATAGCTACCTTCATATTTTTGTGTTAGATATGTATTTATTAGGTATATATAATTTATTATATAAGTCGGTTTTATATAAATTAACTGGAAACTAACACGGTTGGGAGGACATAATTAATATAAAAGACCGTGTTCATGTTATGGCTAGATGAATATTATATGAACACAGAACTACGTAAGATCCTCGATAAACAACATTATGCCATCGTAGGTGAGCATTCTGGAGTGAAACTTTGTCATTGGATGAGACAGAGCCTACTATTTAAAAGGGAATGCTATAAGCAGACGTTTTATGGGATTGAATCCCATCGTTGCTTACAAATGACTCCTGCTATAAACCAATGCACCCAAATGTGTCTATTTTGTTGGAGATATCAAGGGTTTACAGAAAAAGAATTCAAGGAGACAGACGATCCAAAGTATATTCTTGATAAATCAATTGAGGCCCAACGTAGGCTTATCACTGGCTTTAAGGGTGACGACCGGTGTGATCAAAGAAAATGGAAAGAAGCCAATGATCCTAATATGGTTGCATGTTCTTTATCTGGTGAACCAACGTTGTATCCAAAGTTAGGGGAGTTTTTTGAGGAATGTCACAAAAGAGGTATGATTACGTTTCTGGTTACCAACGGTACAATCCCTGAAGCGTTGGAGAATCTAGATCCTTTGCCTAGACAGCTGTATGTTTCAGTTGTTGCTCCAAATAAAGAGGTTTATAAAAAAATTTGCTCTCCTCTTATTTCTGATGGTTGGGAAAAGCTCAATCAGACGTTAGAGTTGTTGCCTTCTCTTGATACTCGTATTGTCATACGTCATACATTAGTTCAGGGATGGAATATGGACGACAAGTATCTCAAAGAATACGCTAGGTTGGATGAAAAGACATCTCCTATGTTTATAGAGCCTAAGGGGTATGTATTTGTTGGTTATTCTAGGAAGAGAATGAATCTCTCTAATATGCCTTCTCATGATATTGTATGTGATTTTGGTAGTAAGCTCGCTGAATGTTTAGGATATGAATTGGTGATGGAGAAATCTGATTCTAGAGTTGTTTTGTTAGCCAGTGATCCAAAGATGACAAGGATTGTTAAATAAAGTTAATAAATAATAAAAGTATTAATATATTAAATGGTAATGATGATTCTTAGTCATCCTGGTCTCTGCGGAAAACATAGAAAGTTACTGGTAGTGTTAATCATAGTTTTTCTTGTATCAACAGTGTATACTTCACAGTCATTTGCCGCGCAGGTTCATATTTCTCAAAGTAAAGACATAGACGACGATGCATCTTGTTATGATGGATATATAGTCAAATTTAATGAAGAACCACTCTCAACTTTTAGGCATCAGTTTAAAGATGAGATAAAAAACGTATTTTCACATTTGACTGAAAAAGTTGTTGATAGCCTACTGACTCAAAAGGTGTTACAGTACAAAAACGAGATTTTATCACTACATAGAAAAGCAAAAGAGGATATTCTAAAATTAGTTGACAAAGGTTGCGATTCAGAAGAAATCTTTTCAAGAGAATTTATTATTTTGTTTAATGGAATAGCAATAAAAAAGGTCCCAGATGCAATCTTGGAAGAAATTAGGGATTTGCCGTATGTTAAGAGTGTTGCTCCTGATTATCAGATTGTTGCTACCTTGCAAGATTCTATTCCTCTAATCAGGGCAGATAAAGTATGGAATCTGAGAGATGGCTATGATAGGAATGTCACTGGAAAAGATGTTACTATAGCAATTCTTGACACAGGAGTGGATTATACTCATCCTGGTTTAAAAGATAACTTTGTAGGTGGGTATGATTTCTTTAACAATGATAGTGATCCTATGGATGACGATGGTCACGGTACCCATGTTGCTGGTATCGCGGTAGGTGTGGCCCCTGATGCAGAGTTGTATGCGTATAAAGTGTTGGATGATAAAGGCGAGGGGACTACATCAATGCTTATGAAGGGTATTGAACGAGCAGTTGATCCTAATGACGATGATGATTTTTCGGATCATGTTAATATTATTTCTATAAGTGCAGGTGATTCATATGGTCATCCTGATGATGATCTTAGTAAAGCAGCTGATAATGCTGTGGATCTTGGGGTTGTAGTAGTTGCCGCTGCTGGTAATGACGGTGCTAAAGGAGAAGGAACTGTTTCTTCTCCAGCTTCCGCCCGAAGGGTAATAGGTGTAGGTGCCACAGATAAAAATGATGAAGTTTTGTCCAGTAGTTCCCGAGGGCCTACCTCTATTAAAACAGTTAAACCTGATGTTGTAGCTCCTGGAAAAGAAATCAACAGTACTTGGCCTGGAGGAGAATATGCAGTTCGTTCGGGTACTAGCATGGCGTGTCCACATGTATCAGGTACAGCTGCGCTTTTGTTACAGATGCATCCTGATTGGACACCTGATGAAATCAAAATGGCATTACGTAACACCGCTGTCGATATAGGATACGGTATCACCGCTCAGGGGTATGGAAGGATAGATGCATTAGAAGCAGCTACTTTACCAGATGCACCACCTATCTCTATACTAACAACTTCTGGTGAAATCGACTACGGGTTAATTGGTATCTATGGTACAGCATCGGCAGATGACTTCCAAAGCTATAGTTTATACTATCAGCGATATAATGACTGGATAGAATTGTATGAAGGAAATGAAGAAGTTAACAGTGGTGTTTTGTTTCCATGGGATACGAGTTCATTATATAGTGGAACCTATAAATTAAAACTGGAAGTTAACAGTATAAATCAAACAAGTGTGGATATCGTCTTCATAACGTTAGAGCATAGAGAGAATGAATTACTCATTGAAGCACCTGATAATATCGATGAGTTTAATCGTTTCACGGTTAATGTAAAAGATGCAGATGGTACCTCTCAGATGGCATGGGTTTTATTTACTCTACCGTATCATCGACCTAGATTAAGATATGGTAGCTCGGTGACGTTCAGAGCGCCTTTGATATTAAACCGACAGATCGAAAGCTTAGATGGTAAAATAACGGTTTTTAAAATATTTGGAGACTATAGGACTGGTGAAAAGCCTATAACTGTGGTTAATAACTAATAACAAGTTAATATCCAGTTAGAAATTATGGGTAGTAAACTTTTTTTAGTCGCTCATTAGGTCTTCTCCACCTTCGAATTGAAGCTGTATTGTAGTATAAATGTCTTCTATACCTAAGAAGTCTTCTTTACCAGTAGGAATGAGCTGTGTATGACTTTCGAAATCTTGTATTAGGCTTAGTATTCCTTCGCTCATTTCTCTATATACTGTTGCTTCTTCATCTATTACGGCGTTGCATAGTAAACCTGGATCCTTTGACCATTGTTCTACTTGTTTTTGTTCTTGTTCTGTTAACATGTCTGCTTTACTTAGGATGTTTATTTGTGGTTGGTTTAAACGGAAGTTGGTACTCAGAGATAGCAACAGTTGCGAGACAAGACCTGACGCTGTCTTAGCCAGAGCGTAGTCAAGGAGATAAGCGATAATGGATTTCTGCGGGTTTAAAAACTTCACTATGTATTTTCCTGATTCTCTAAAAACGAATAGTTCCAGCTGCCCGGGGGTATCTAGCAGAACGTAGTCAGTTTTGAATGATTCTATGCTTTTTTTAACATCGGATGTGTTGAGCGCTAACATATCTGCACATGCTATCTGTGCACCATTGGGTCCCAGATTATAGGCCTCCATTACTTCTTCTAGCGAGATCCAGTCGCGTATGTCAACATCTGGTTCATATGGAAGGTTCTCAGCACCTGGGTCAAGGTTGACTGTGATAGCGTCTACACTTCTGAGTTCCATCCATCTTTTAAAATTATAAGTAAGGGTGGATTTCCCGGAGCCTGCGGTACCGATAAAGTATACAAATATCTCTTCTTTCATCTCATTCCACGTAACTCATTCATGTGTCTTACACGTTTTTCTATCAGTTCTGGTGTACCGATGTCATGTCGTATGAAGATATGATCCCCTTGTACATGGGTTAACGCTTCTTCGCAGATCTTCTCTGCATCAGATAATGTATCTGCTACACCAACAACAGCTAGAGAGCGTGAACCGGTAGTGTAAATATGATCATCCTGTTTGTTAACTGATGCGTAGAACAACCTGGATCCTGTATCTTTTATGGCTTCTTCGTCAACAAAGATTTTTTCTCCTACCATGCTTTTTACACCGTATCCCTCAGGTACAACATATTTACAAACAGTGGATTTTTTTTTCAGCTGTATTTTTTTACTGCTCAGACTACCGTCTAGCATGGCCTTGCATAACTCGATAAAATCTGTCCCTAAAAGTGGTAGTACGTTCATGTTTTCAGGGTCGCCAAAACGTGCGTTAATCTCAATTATCTTTGGACCATCCGTAGTGAGCATAAACTGCCCGTATACTGGACCTATGTACTTGCAGCCTTCCTTGTTTAACGCCTCAATTATCTTCTGAAGGATAACAGCACCTTCTTCATACTCGCTCCTTGATAAAAACGGTAGCAAGCCATCAGCACAGGAATAAGAACCCATACCCCCCGTGTTAGGACCTTCATCACCTGGAAGTAATCGTTTATGATCCTGAACAGCATGAAGCGGCAATATGCCACGTCCATCGGAAAAAGCCTGCAACGTAAACTCCTCACCCACTGCTTTTTCCTCTATTAAAACCCTAGCCTTCCCACCAATCTTCTTATCAATCACTTCTTTTACATATGCTAATGCTTCATCGATTCCATGGAAATGATCACCAGATACCCTAACTCCTTTACCACCAGTGAGACCAATAGGTTTAATGGCCACCTCACCGTCTAAATCCTCTATAAACTTTTCTGCTTTTTCTACATCTGTAAAACTCTCATATCGAAGCTGACCACAGATACTATGTCTTTTAAGTAGACCCCGCATCCATTCTTTATCTGTTTCAATCCTCGCTGCCTCTTTAGTGGGTGAACACGCACTAACACCATTTTTGTTTAACTCATTCACCAATCCTGCTTCCAACGGAGCCTCAGGTCCAACAATTACCAAATCAATTTTTTTCTCCTCTGCATACTCTACAACCTGTTGAACATTAGTCTCCTTCTCCAGTAGATAATCCTTTGACATATGTTTTATACCAGGATTTAAATTATGCATAACAGAATAAAGCTCTACGTCCTCAGATCGGCAAACAGCATCACAAATAGCATGTTCTCTAGCACCACCGCCAACTACCAATACATTCAAATTAATCAGCCTCCCCAGACTTTTTTTGAATACACTTCCAATATTTAATCTACTCTATTTTTTTAAAATCTCACTCACAGACAAGAGCGGAATGAAACTTACATTTAGATTTTGTAGTTTTTCCCCAGCTCCACTTTCTCGGTCTACCACCACTAAAATTTTGTCGACTTCCCCTTTGTTTTCACGTAAGACTTGTATTGTTTTTACTACTGATACCCCACTGGTTGTAACATCCTCTATAACTAGAACTTTTTTGTTTTTAACATCACCACCTTCTATTTGTTTACCAGTCCCATGCTCTCTTTTTTCTTTTCTTATAACTACATAGGGGATGTTTGATTCTAATGAAAGAGCAACCACCAGTGGTACTGCACCAAGTTCCATACCAGCAAGAATATCATAGCCTTCTGTATACTCAGCCATTGCCTCTGCTATTTTTTTGAGAATCTTTGGACTGGTGCTCGCCTTTTTTATATCGATATAGTAATCACTAACTGCACCTGATGTTAATACAAATCGTCCGAACTGTATAGCTCCACATTCTTTAAGCAACTGTATAAGTTCATCTTTATTCATACAAAGACAGTAATGGTAGATCGTGATTTATAATTTTACATCAAAAAAATGAAAAAGTAAGGAGATTATATTTTCGGTTCCTTACTCAACTTGTTTTAATGTATTTGCTCGAAATCGTACATTGTGTTTTTTAAATTCCATACTTGTCTTGAACTGTGAGTTATCTCATCCCATAAATACACAGGATAGGCACTTATAGTTAATTTTCCTTTGAGAACAAGTTTTCCATTTTCAAAGATTAATATCTCTACCTTGTAGCTGTTGTTGGAGAGAACAATAGGTACCTCAATTTCAGCTGTTGAATTAGCTAGGATTATTCCTACCTCAACTGTGTTTTTATAGATCGCAAGATTGTCACTCGTCTCGATAACATATGCAATGACTTTTATTTCTCCAGATTCTTTTTCCCACACGTTTGTAAGATAAAGAGTGCATGTCACGTTTACTGTGTCATTTGTTTCATCGGTTTTTAGAAGATAGGTGGCATCAACAAATAGATGTTCATTTGGAAAAGTAGGTTGTGCTGTGCTAGTTTTCAATATCTCAGTTGCAAATGCACCAAATAGTACTATTATTATGATAGATAGTGTCGTGACGAACATACCAGCTTTTTTGGTTTTTTTGCTTATTTCCATTTTATCACCGATTTATATTGATACTGGAAAATATTTAAATGGTTGGAAAACGTTCGGTTTTTCCCGAACAAAAACAAACAGTTTTTAAATAATACAAGATTAAATAATGGTATAGATATGTCAAAAGTCACTTTAGACATGAGTACTTTCAAAGCTCTTGCTTCAGATACAAGGTTAGATATTTTAAGAGCTCTAGATGGTAAAAGGATGAGTCTCAAGGATATTAGCAAGGCTACAAGTCTTAACAAGGCAACTCTTCATGAGCATTTATCAAAACTTCATGAGGCGGGTTTGGTAAAAAGGAAAGGAAGAGAAGGACACAAATGGGTATACTATAAGCTCTCATGGAAGGGCGAATGTCTTTTGCATCCTGAGAATACAAGAATAGTGGTATTATTTACTACTACTTTTGTAACACTATTTTTTGGAATTGTGACGTTAGTTAATTATGTAAAAGGATATGTCGTTGGAAAAGCTGTAAATTTTTTGGGCTCTGATTCCACTTTGTTATATGAAGCAGAACCTGCAGGATTTAATTTTATTCCACAGGCCACATATCATTTTTCTGATAAGGCAATTGCTGAAGTTCCACTTGCCAATCAAACTAATACACAGCTTTCTAATGTACTTCTACAGAACATTAAATTTAGAGGTGTTTTACAACAGGGAATAGAACCCAAAGATTTAAATTGGAGGTTTGCTACAGATAGCATCGAAAATTTTTATTATGGGACAGAGGACGTTGTCAGAGAAGGTGGTGATATAGCCTTAGGTGACGCTGCATCAAGTGTTCCTTCAGAAATGGTGGCTATTGTTCATGATCCTGCATTACAATATATTGCTATTGGTTGTATAGTAATCTTTGCGATTCTTCTTTCTATAGGTATTTGGAGATATCGGAATAACAAAGCACAAAAACTCTAATCCCCCTCTTTTTCAAATTAAAAACAGTGGGATGATGTCGGTAAGCTAGCTGTTCCACTGCTTAGGCGATTCATCGACATCATCGTTGTCATCAATAAAATCAAACAATGTCTTCTGCATCCACATCACTAAAATATGTGTAACAAAAATGAGGTTATATGCTTTTCGATGCTATTGTTCGTAATCTCAAAAATATCATTTATTTTTTATTTGTTATTCTGCTTTTTCTCTTTTTTTCTGAGGTAAAAAATTAATGGAAAGAATACAGCACATATAACTAAAAGGAAAAGTGGAAAACATTCTCTGCTATTTAGATTAAAAACCTGATCATTTTTCCAAGCAAACCAGATTGTTATTGTTGTCAAAACTATTAACAATATTATGTAGCAAATCCAAAACATTTTAGGATTATCGATGAAATAATTTGACCAAAAACTCTGATGTCTTTCACGATCCATACAGCTTTTTGTTATTGTTTTTAGGGTATTAAGATTTTTGAAAATAAATGAAAACTGCGTTAGTTAAAAATATAGGCCTTCTGAGACTTAAGGAGATCAACAGAAGAGATTTCTATGAGAGTTTTACGAAAAATACGAACTCTGTTTTTACAGGGCATTCAAATCTATCTCACTATAAAATCCATCTATCTTTTTTCTTTAATCAGTGCCTCTAATTAGAGTATTTTTAGGCTACAGGAAATAAAAAAAAGAGCATCTTAACCAGCGATATCCACTACTTTAATTTTAAAAAACAATGTTTTTCCAGCAAGCGGCGGATTCAAATCAACAGTTACTGTGTCATTTGATACTTGTGAAATTCTTACTGGTATCTGACGGCCATCTTGCAATCCCATCATAAATATCATACCTGGCTGTATTTCTTGATTTTGAGGAAAAGAATCTTTTGGTATTGCTTTTATTAGTTCAGGGTTGTGTTCTCCATAGGCGTCTTTTGGCGCTATTTTGATTTCTTTTTCTTCCCCTTGTTTCATTCCCAAAACAGCGTCATCGAAGCCTTTTATCAGTTGTCCTGCACCTGCTTCAAACTCCAGTGGTGCTCCTTGTTTCTCCGAGCTGTCGAAAACAGTTCCGTCTTCTAGCGTTCCAACATATTCTACCTTAATCTTATTTCCTTTTTTTACAATTGTCATTGTTTCTCCTTCTCTCATTTTCCATCAATAAAAAAGAAACACCTTTAATTAAGTGCATCCATTTCATCTGTAGGTTATGTTGTTTTATTGCCCATCTGTATTTAAATGTTGTTACCTCACTTAGTTCTCAAACTAAGAGAATGGATTTCATAGCATACGTTATTGTTATATAGCAAATATACATTGACCAGAAGCAAGGGCTTGTTAAATAGAAAAGAGCTCCGAAGAAGGAAATTGAAAATGTATAGAGAAGATAACAGATATAGAAAGGCACCAAGAGAAATGTACAAAGTTATTTGTGCAGAATGTGGGAAAGAAACCGAGGTTCCATTTAAACCAGATGGCACCAGACCCGTTTATTGTAGAGAATGTTACCAAAAACGTAAACCAAGAAGATTTTAGTAAAAAGAGTTAGAAAAACACGAATTGTTTCTTTCTTTTTTACAAAAAATCTTTTTTTATTTTTATTCAGCATATCATTGTAATCTGCCAATAACCTATCTGTTAATAGGGGGTTCAGAAGATTAAGCTATAAATGGTGTTGATTAGTAATATGGTCCCGCCGAACCGTGAACAGATTAACCGGAAAAATCGCCTATAATTACAATTTTTGATTATATTTTACTTATGGTGAATTAGAATTTAACAATTTAAACAGGTTGAAATGATGAACTGGATTATACTCTGAACTTCTTTCACCATCTGAATATGAAATAAGCATATCACCTGTTTTCGGACAGCAAACCCATTGAAACCATGGCCATGGCATAGCACTCTGAATACGGATGAAAAACCAGATAATACCATATCTCCCACGGTAAACATTCCTAAATACTTCCATCAATAATTGTAAATCCAATTTCCCCCAGTGTCTTTCACATCCTTTGCTGATAGCTTTGTAATGGTTCCAGGCATAAAATAATCCTTTATGTCCTCTTATTAAATAACGGATGTCTCCGGGGTGATAAAACTTTCTTTGTGTCTCTGTTGTCTTATAATTTATAAAACAATTTGTTCTACGTATCACATGGTCAATTTGCCAGAAGGGCCTATTTGATTCTGTAGAATCATCCCATGTACCAACATATGTTAGATTAGATGTTGTTTCAACCACATAACCAACAGGAATATCTCCATCGCATATGAAATAAATCAGGCCAAAGGTTTCATTCGTGGTAACAATCTCTATAGCTTTATTAGAATTAGATGCGCTATAGAGAGCTTCAAATATACGAATATTATATGGGGTGCCATATTTAGTAACATCACTGTTAAATGAACCTGCCATCGATATTGATATCCCCCTTTCATTGACACCACCTGCCGCAATAAAACCCGCAAAAGAAGGATACATAAAACCGTAACCTTCATCAGGATCTGCAACAATCAAAACCGGTTTTTCTAAAATGTTTATACCTGTTATTGGATCCTTTATATCGGATGGCATATCAAAACTATGGACATGAATAAGTTCATTACTCTGGGTAGCTTGACCCCAAGCTGCTAAAGTACTACAATGGCTGTATAAACAATCCTCCCAAGGGTTGCCCATTTTTCCATATAAATATTCATCCCAAATCCACATACAACCCATAACTTCAGGTGACACATCTGCTCCATCAGCAATACCTCGAATAAATTTTAAAACGTTCTCAGAAGTATAATTCTTCTGGATATTCCATTGTTCTAACAGATCATCGTAAGAATCAATACATGAAAAAAAACCACGAAGATTCTGTAAAATATCATACTTCAAAAGATAACCCTGCTGATAACCCATTTCGTAAAAAGAACCTTTTAAATGAACAATTTTAATACCATTACACTCTTCAACCCATCCTCCATCAAGTAAATCATTATTATTTGATAGAATCACGGATTTTGTAACAGGAATAAAGTTGAGAACTAAAACTAGGCAAACAAGAAAACCAATGATTTTTTTACTCATTTATTCCCCTATTATTAATATAAATATGTTTAATATATAAATATTGTGTAAAAAACTTGCTATTTATTACCTACACTATATGCCAATTTCCCCTTTTGTAATTCATGGGCCCGCCGAACCGTGAACATGTTAACAGAAGAAAAGTTAAGTAAAACATTATAGGTTTTTTAGTGGTTTTGATTTAGTATATTTTTTCTAATAATTTTATTTTAATTTTCTTCCATAGATTTATATATAAAACATAGGTTATGTTTTATCGGGAGGAAAGCATAAGATGAAAAAAGAACTGAAATGTTTTTTTACTGCAGTTATAATGATACTATTTGTTTTAAGTTCTTTGACTGCTGTCGCAACTGATAGGTACTTAAATGAAAAACAATATTTGGTTTCTAAAATCAATGATACTATTCTGAAGTGTAAAGATAACCGATCTAGCTTTTTTAAAAGAGATCTATACGGCGTGTCTTTTGTTGATGATAAAATCGGTACAGTAGTTGGTGATGAGGGTACTATACTACACACTATAGATGGTGGAAATAGTTGGAGTTGGCAGACATCATATCATGGAAAAACATTAGGAGTACCCAGTGAAAGGCTTTATGATGTTTCTTTCTTTAATGAGGATGTGGGTATGGCTATAGGTTTAGGTGGTACAGTTGTATATACAAATAATAGCGGTGACATCTGGGAGACTGCTCAGACTGGACATAATATTGCACTTTATGGTGCACACATGGTAACACAAAAGTTGGGTTTTGCTGCTGGAGTAAACACAATATTTCAGCCAATAGTTTATCGAACTACTGATTGTTGGCAGACTTGGGATATAGTTATTTTTTATCTTGAACACGGAGGTTCTAGTCATGAGGGTGATCTAACGGATATATGTTTTACAAATACTTCTACTGGTTTTGTATCTGCTTTGGTTTGGAATGGAGATGGAGCAGTTGTTAAAACTGTGGATTGCGGTGAGACTTGGGAGACTATTTACTGGATTAATAATTATCGTTTGCGATCTATTGATTTCCCTTCTTCTGATGTCGGTTATGTTGCTGGAGACCATGGTATTATTTGTAAAACTTCTGATGGTGGTGATAATTGGGAACTGGTATACAGTAATTATGAGATCACTGTTTTAAACGATGTTTCATTTCCTACCCTTGAGATTGGGACAGCAGTTGGAAGTGCTGGTTGTATTCTTAGGACTGAGGATGGGGGAGATAACTGGGAATCGCAGAATAGTGGAGTGAATTCTGCTCTTAATGCGGTATATTTTGTTGATCCGGATATTGGTTATGTGGTTGGAAATGATGGTGTCATTCTTAAAACGACAGATGGTGGAGATACTTGGAATCAATTAAAATTAAATGTGGATAACAGCCAGCTAGATATTCAAAGTAAGAATACTCAGCAGTCTACGAAGTTTTATAGATTCGTTAAGGAGTTTACAAAGACTTTAGGAGATATTTTAATAAATTATTTAATCTAGATAGTTGGATATTATTTGTAAAAAACCTTGCATTTAATTATGGTTAAAGATTTAGTTTTTGAAAATATCTTGTCAATATTTTAATATGGGCCCGCCGAGATTTGAACTCGAGTTACCAGCACCCCAAGCTGGAAGGATGCCAAGCTACCCCACGGGCCCAAAGGTAAGCCTATACATCTAATTTTTATTGAAAAACTTATTTGTAGATTTCAGAAAGATTTAATATGCTTTGCATGATGAGGAGTGTTTGATGGATTTTACCACGTTGACTATTTTAGGGTTGATCGCTGGGGCTATAACCTCGGTTGGTTTTATACCTCAGTTGGTTAGGAGCTATAAAACAAAAAAACTTGAAGATGTTTCTTATTATATGCCAATTGTGTTGGCAGTTGGCATGATGTTATGGTTTATCTATGGTCTATTTGACGGAGCCTTGGCAATAATGGCGGCCAATGCGTTCGGCGTAAGTTGTTGCCTAGTTCTTATAGCTATGAAAAAAATATACTCTTAACAAAATTAGTTATTCTCATTTAGTTTCTTTTTCATAAATTTCTCCAGGTTATTGAATGCCTTCTCCAATGTTTCAATCGGTGGGAGTATAACAGCTCTAAAATGGTCTTTACCGTATACTGGGCAGAATCCAGAACCATGTACGACAAGCACATGTGTCTCTTTTAACACATCAAGGACGAACGCTTTATCATCCTTCCAAATTCCTTTCTCCATTGCCTCAATCTTTGGAAAAATATAAAATGCCCCGTCAGGTTTCGCCGTGGAAATGCCTTGTATTTCATTAAGTCGTTTATATGAGAAATCACGTCTTTTCCGTAGTTTCTGATTCATTTCTCGTACATGGTCTTGTGGTCCTTTCAGTGCCTGGATACCGGTTCTCTGACAGACGGAATTTGCACATAGACGAGAGCGTGCTATGCGCATAAATGCATCCTGTACCTCGCCAAGTTCTCCATTGTGTTGGAACATGGCATAACCAATACGCCATCCTGGGACAAGATATACTTTTGATAACCCGTTAAAGGTGATAACTGGTACATCTTTTGCTAGTGAGGCTGTTGCAACTTGTTTTCCGTCAAAAGTGATATCATCATAGATCTCGTCAGACACTATAGGGATATTATATTCACCCGCGATATCAATAATCTCTTGGATTATTTTCTTTGAATAGAGCGCACCGGTAGGGTTATTTGGATTTATAATGACAATCCCCTTTGTACGTTTTGATATTTTACCTCTGATATCATTGACATCGGGCTGCCATCCCATTTTTTCATCGGTGTGATATGCCACAGGTTTAGCGTCATTAAAGCGAGTTAGGAGATTGTACTGTGGATAGGTTGGTCCTGGTATGAGAAGTTCATCACCTGGATCAAGACTAGCATTGAGAAGTATTTGAAGAGCCTCTGTTACACCTGTAGTAACGCATATGTCATCAAGCGTGTAATCGACGCCGTTTCTCCTGCGTTCACGTTCAATAACAGCTTCTCTTAGTTCAACATCTCCTTCAGATGGAGAATAACCGTTGTAGCCCTCTTTAGCAGCATCGTAGAGAGCATCTTTCATATGCCCCGGTGGATCAAAATCGTACTTGATCGGATCCCCGATATTGAGATGCAATACTTCTATACCTTTTTGCTCTAACTCCCGGGCAGGCAAAACAACTTCTCTGATCGCGTAAGAAACCCCCTGTGAGCGCTTAGAAGCTTTAATCATAGGCTATCATCGGGGGCATGATATTTGCAAGTGTAATAAATAGTTGATGGTAGTAAAAAAAACGAACAACACACTTCAACATGACGTTAACAGGATGTTGTCCCAGTGTGGTTTATTCCTCTCTCACTATGCATTTAAACATTTTTTTATCTTTAAGATACATTAAATTCTCATGTACTAGAAGAGCAGAACCATCCTTTCTCTTATGTATTGTCTTAAAATCAATTGAACCTGTTTTTTTCGCCTCGTCTATCTTGTGGGTAAGGTCATCTTTTGATTCAAGAGCATCAAAATCAACCATATTCAAAGAAAGCATCTCTCCCTTAGTATAACCCAGTCGTTTATACATGTTCTCGTTACAATCCAAAATATTAGCTTGTTCATCAAATATGAACACCGAGTCAAACTCATCGTGATCAGTCCATTTCTCCTCAAGTTTTTTGTAGATGCCACGGATTCTATCTCTTTTTCTACCTCTCTTTCTTTCACGTTCCTTCAGGAGTTGAGTAAGCCTCGTCCTCAGTTCCGTCAATTCGGAATTTAACGCCTCAATTTTTTCCTCTGATTTTTTATTCTCAGTAACATTGATATCTACACCTCTATAACCAATGAGCTTCCCCGTAGAATCAAAAAATGGAACGCCGTTAGTCATAATACAAACTTTTTTACGATTTTTACAGACAACCCAGTTTTCAAGCTGTTTTATAGGCTCACCTTTTCTACTTACCTCATTAAAAACACGTTTGACTTTTTTAGCATCCTCAGGTGATACGAAATCAAAAAAACTCTTCCCGACCATTTCTTCAGATTTATAGCCTAAAACATCTGAGGTATTCTCCGAGCAGAAAGTATACACTCCTTTATCGTCAACCTCCCAAGCCCAACCAGTGATGCTATCCAACAAGCTCTCGTATTTCTCTTCAACAGTTTCCTTTGCCTTAACAGTCTCTTCAAATATCTCCCCTTTTTTCACACCAACTTTGTTTACCGCAAGTTTCAAACTAGCCATGACCCTGTTCAATGAATCCGTCAACTTGTTTATCTCATAAATCTCACTGTTTTCAAGTTTAACATCCAGTTTACCTTTTGATATCTCATCAATGTTTTTTGTCAACCTCTCAATAGGTCTAGATATAAGATATGCTAGTACAAATGAAACAATAAAAGTAACAACAGCAATAAGACCTATAAGCATAATCGTAGAGGCAGATTCAAAACCCTGTATACCACCAATTATTCCGATAGGAATCAAAGAGATAGCCAGGCACATTATTATCAACAATGCCTTCAATCTCGTTCTATCACCTCTCTACCATGACTATCACGGAGCGTATCATCCTCTTTATCTATAACCTTTTTTCCCACGTCAAAGATGCATCTGATTCTATTTTTAAAATCATTCCCCTGCCTATCAGTGAGTATATACTGTTCAGTAAGCGAATCAATATATTCAAATAGATCTCCCTTCCATAAAGCGTTCTTACTCTTCAATTCATTAAACTCTCCCACTCCTAATGGCCCAAGCATGGTTTCGAATTCCTCTTTTATCTTTCTCTCTAATGCATTCTTCTGAGAAAACAATATCTTTATAGGCTCTATCTTTCGCACCGGCTGCAGTGGAACAGTGAAATAAAACGTACTACCCTCCCCTAGCTTACTTTCAACCCAGATTTTCCCCTTCTGAGATTCCACGATACCCCGACAGATAGCCAAACCCAACCCAGTTCCACCATATTCTCTAGAAGCCGCTTTCTCAACTTGATAAAACGGTTCAAAAATATTGATCTGGTTTTCAGGTGTTAATCCACAGCCGCAATCTTTTACGCTAAACAGAATACGATCTTTTTTTGCCTCAGCATCAATCTCAATTTCACTACCTTTAGGAGAGAATTTTATAGCATTATTGACGAGATTCCTAAGTACTTGGCTTATCCTGTCAGGGTCAGCCTCTATCGTTGGTAAATCTTCTGCTTTTACAACTAGTTTTATGTTTTTTTCCTTAGCAAAACCTTTCATAAACTCAACTGTCTCATGAATAGTTTCTTTCAAGTTAGTTGCCCTGAAAACAAATTTTAACCGAGCGTTTTCAATCCTTGAAATCTCTAAAAAGTCAACGATTATCTTATCTAGTCTATCCGCATTTCGGATAATAATCGTCAGGCTGTCTTTTTGTTTCTTCGTGAGTTTTCCAAAATATTCGTTTTCTAACATCTGTAGTTGCGCCTTCATCGGTGTCATCGGGTTTCTTAACTCGTGAGAGGTTATGCTTAGAAACTCTGTTTTTGCATCGTCTATTTCTCTTCTCGCCTCATCCATCCTACTTAACGCCGCTGTTGTCCTATTAAAAGCACGGCTTAATTCTCCTATCTCATCATTCGTAATGATGTCCGTCCTAACATCAAAATTTCCTTTCTCAACATCTTTGGTAGCCTTGTATAATTCTTTGATCGGTTTTGAAATTGATCGTGACACGAAAAACCCGATTACTCCTGCATCAACAGCAATCAAAACAATAACCACTGCAGCAGTGGTTTCCAACAAAACGCTTTGTTCAGAAGAAAGAGATTCTGGTAGAACAGAAACTGAAATGATGTAAAAATAATATATGGCAAGGGTAGGAGCCACTAAAGCAACTATCACAAATAGAAGCGTAAGTTTTTTATCTATACTAGAAAAAAAAGATTTTTTAAGTTTAGATCCTTCGTCATCCAAACCCATCATATACCTCTATAACTAAGTCGTCATCTCCCTTAACATTCTACCATCAAACTTATTCGAATCGTTTTTAGCCTCTACTTCATTCATTTAAAATCAACTCAACTCTTCTAACTAGATCTATGACATCAAAAGGTTTCTGAATAAAATCTACAACGTTATCTTGTTTACACAGACCCTTTTTTCTTGCCTCAGAGATTCTTACTACACTCATAAAAGCAATCTTGGTATCCTCTATTTGTTCAACTATATCCCCAATTGGTGTACCTGGCATCATGATATCAAGTAATATGAGATCAGGGTTCTCTTCATGTAACTTATTTAGGCAGTCATCTCCGTCAACTGCTGTGATAACTTCGTATCCTCTTTGTTCAAGTATTATTTTCACAGTTTCTCTTACATCGGGTTCATCATCCACAACTAATATTTTTTTCATTACATCCCATCTCTTAGCATATATGTTATAGTTTTTATTATTTGTGAATATATTTTTTATGTATAAAGTTTTGGTTATCTCTTGAAAAATTTGCCTTTTTTGCATTTCATCATTTTACATGTTTTGACATTTTTGCAGAAAAACTTTAAATACAAATTTTGACAAAAGTTAACAAGATACGTACTAACACGAAGAGGTGGAGAAAAACAATGAAAAAGGCAATAAAAAGCACAATTAAACTCTGTGCTTTCATATCTATTGCTAATCTCCCATTCATAACTATAACACAATTAGCTGGTATAGACACATTTCTAGACTCATTTGAAAACACCGGACATTATATCTACCTCCAGAGCCAAAGAAATTCAATGGAGCCAAACATCAAGGAGGGAGATTACATTATACTTCAAAAATCATCTCACCCTGACTTTACTATACAGCAACAGGACATAATACTATATTGCAAAGACAGTGGAGAAACAGTCTACCAAAGAGTTCACCATATAAACTGTATAGATACTGTAAAGAGATATCACATCATAGATAACAACAATAACCATACTGACAAACCTATTTATGAAAATCAGATTATTGGCAAAGTTGTAAGCATTGTAGATAACAATTTATGGAACATCATTTCAATTAAAATATGGGAAGTGTCCATACATAATTTAAACATCGGAGCCTTGTTCACAAACCACTAACTTCAACATCAACTATTTTAGATCACCCTCTATACTTTCTGAGGATCCGCTAGCAGTCAACAATTCCTGTAAAGCCCTATGATAGTCCTTAGGTTGAGAATCAAGAAGTTTCTTTGCATATTCTTTTAGAAACTCACCATATTCAATCTCAACTGGTGAATACTGCCACTTCTTGTCCTCTCCTTTTTCAAAAACCAGCAAAAACGCGTAGGCAAGCGACCGCCCTTTGGGATTATCTGGTCTTTTCTTTGTCTCTCCAAGAGTTTCCTTCTCTCCAAATGTTTTATATGTCTTCGCTATGTGATCTGCAAACTTTGCCAGTGGCGGTAGAGACTTATATCGTGGAAGTTGAGACAATATCTGCTGCCGCTCCTTATATTTAAAAACCATCTCTAAAATATTCGAAGGTGTATCATCTAGAGAAAAGAATTTCTCCGCCATATTTTCATCGTTTAGTATCGAATAGATAACATCTGAACCATGTGTTTTCCAGAAGCGCTCCAATACTTTGTTAGGGGTCATATTGTTTAGCATAACTGGTTCTTCAACTCGTTCAAGGATAAATTCCAGTCCTTCCCTTTCAAATTTATTTGGTTTTAACGCTTTTATAAAACTATCTGTATCTGTCCCATATGAAACACCGTCTAGTATCAGCATTTTTTCACCGGACTGTTTTATTGATTCTTCTCGTTGTTCCATGTTCTTTCTGACGAATTCAAGATCAGTCAGTCCACCTGATAGATACTCGTCTACATATAGCGTCTGTTGTTCAGATCCTGGTTCCTCATGTTTTACTACTTGGCCGACTACGTCAATTGAAAAATCATTTGACATATCTGGTTCTATGAGGTATCTGGTTATATTAAACATTGTATTCTTTGTTGATTTAGCACAGTTCTCACATAATGCAACAATGGTGTCTGCAGATTTCCAGTGTACCCGTAGGTAATATTTTTTCAGAATTTCTCTTTTTTTTACATTTTCTAGTTTTAGATGTTCACAGGCAACTATTCCTTTTTTGATTGGAAAACCTGTCTTGTTTTTTACAAAACTGATAAATTCCTCTGGAGGTTTAGCCTCTGAACCAGTGGATATAAATCCTTTATCCCAGGAGTACACGTGCAGTCTTTTTTTTAACGCTATGTCTTTTATTCCTAGTAGTCTTAATACGGGGTCATCGAAATGCTGTATCGCGATCAATTTTTCTGTATCTGCCTTGCCTCTCTTTGCATAGGTTACATCTCCAGTGGGAAATTTAGCAACTGCAAGATAAGGTGCTTTTTCAGAATGGGCAATTAGTAATGTCCCAGCGAGAGCTCCTTCAAGACCACGTTTTTTTGATAGTTTCTCCAGTTTTTTCACATCGTCGTTGAATCTGTGGACTTTGTCTAAACTCTTTTTTATCTTTTCAAAGTATTTTTTGGAATAATCATCTGTGTATTCTGGTAGGATAAGATAAGGGTTTTTTTTCAGTTTTTTTGCGTTTTCTACAAGGTTTTTTTCCATTGATTTTGCTGCTGTTCTTGCAAAAGTTTTCATTCTCCTAATTTTTTTTGCCATTACAATCCCCCCTATAATATGAGGAGGTTAAAGTACGTTACTGTCATGTAGAGAAAATTTATTTATTAGAAACATTAGTTGTAGATTCGTGGTATTGATGGATGTATATGATATTATACTTTCACGTAGAACTATAAGGCGTTTTCAACAAAAACCGATACGGATGGATCTGCTTAGAAGGTTTGTTAATGCTGCGCGTGTTGCTCCATCTGCTGCTAATCTTCAACCCCTTGAATATTTTGTTGTAACTGAGAAAGAACTATGCTCTAAAATCTTTGAAACACTTGGCTGGGCGGGTTATATCAAGCCGAAATGGGCGCCTAGTAAGGCTGAGCGGCCAACTGCGTATATTGTTATACTTGTTAAGGATGTGAGCAACAAATATTATTTGAGAGATGTTGGTCTCGCTACAGAGAATATCGTGCTTGCAGCTGAGGCGGAGGGAGTAGGTAGTTGTATTTTATGTAATATTGACAGAGATAGAATCCGGGAGACACTTAAAATTCCTAAAACGTTGCATGTGGACTCTGTGATCGCTCTGGGTTATAAGGCAGAGCAGCCAGTTGTTGAAGATTTTAAAGATTCTGTCAAGTATTGGAGAGATGAGAACGACGTATTGCATGTTCCAAAACGGAGGTTAGAAGATATAATTCATATAAACAAGTTTTAGAGAGAGTGCAGGGAAAGGGATTCGAACCCTTGGACCTCTACAGGACAAGGCCCTGAACCTTGCGCCGTTGACCAAGCTTGGCTATCCCTGCTTGAACACAACAATTAGATATTGGTTATTTTAGTTTGTCGTGTTCACCTATAGCATATATTTTAAATATTTCTTCAAGTATTGCCCTCATCCACAAAATTTGGCCCGAGTAGTGTAGCCTGGTAACATATGGGACTGTGGATCCTCTGTCCCGGGTTCAAATCCCGGCTCGGGCCCATATCATGCTTTTTTGATCATTGATAGAGGAATATGAAATCCTGTTTTTCATCATCTTCATCCCAGACCCCATTACCATCATTATCATAGTAAACGTAGGCCTTATTGATATAAACGATTTTATTCGTAAAAATATACAGAGGGTTTGAGGCAAGAGATGTGGATACTCCCTCCAATTCAATACTCAAGTAAACTTTTACAGCGTCGACGTTTTTAATGGGATCTGATATATTCCCAGAGTTACCGAAATTATTCTTTAAAAAGTTGTGTAATCCTGTTGCTCCTATCCATGGTGAATCGTTGGATTGAGGCCATGGTCTAACTAAAAAACGTTCTTTAGCAGATAAATCGTTATCCAAGAATCCTTTAGCTGAAACTACGATATATTCAGTAGAGACACTAACATTATAATAATATTCTTTATCTGGAAAACGAAAAGTGGTAGTGTTTTCAAAAAACCTGGTGTCCATGCCTTCAACCATGAATGAAAAACTGGTTGCGATGTTTTTTAACTCGGCGTTTCTTTGCCAATCGTTAAGGAAGATCAATGAAAATACCGCGGCTATAAGAATGCCTGTGGCGATTATGAGACCAATCTGCGAAAGAGTTAACCCCATTATCCCTTTATCATCCTTAATAAATCTTAACATATGTCCTACCATCAAGTTCTTTTACTAGTTCAAGTTTTAAATCATATACTCCTGGGTAAAATATGGCTATCTCATCGGTGTTTTTACCTGAGAATCTAGCATTTGAATGAGAAGTAGAGATTCTTCCATCGTTCATCACAAAATAATAGTTGTTACTTGTATTTTCATCAAGCTTGAGACTAACAGGTACGGAAGTGTTGTTTTTTGGTAGACCACCGAATACAATATATCTCATAGCATCTGGGAATTTAACATGTATTGTGATTATTGTTCCTTCATCAGCGTATTCAAACATGTTCTCGGCTTCAGAGACAATCTTATCTGTTTCGTATTCTACTTGGTGGAACTGTGAATCCAGCCAGATGTTATAGGTTGCGATAGAAAAAGCAGCGATAACAGCAGCGGCTATAACAATAGCTACCAAAATGTACACCGGTAGTCCCATTACTGCATTTTTATCAGATAACACGTTATTGGACCTCCACAACAGATTAATTAGATAGACATTATAAAAATAGCTAAATATTTAAATAAGTATCTATCGATAGTAAACATAAGATGAAACTTGTAAATCATAGGTTGTCAAGAAACCTAAATACATTCATCAAAAACAAAAAAGGCGTTCTTGGACTACCAATGAGACTAACAGTGTCTCTCATAATTGGAACAGTAGCACTCGCTGCAATACTCTCCTATGTTTTGAGTCCTTGTTTATTTCCAAATAAGATGGTGATATCCATCGATCCCATGGTAAACACTATACCCTCTGATGAGAACTCATCTGAATTCAATATCACCTTTTATGTCAATGAAACAGATGGGAGACCCATCAAAGATGCAACAGTAATAATCAAAGGGTTAACAGGAATAGGAGCAAATCTCACAAATGAAAACGGAAAAACCACCATCCAGATAACAGTAAGACTAGAAAACGGAGTAAACGAAGGCTATCTCGACGTCTCTGTCAAAGCACCGTGTCATGAAACATTTTCACAACACGATATGATAAAAATAATAAGAGAAACAGGATCATGAACGTTCTTCTATTTTACTGGTTTTCTTAAATGTTTTATCAACCGTTGACCCTATATTGAACGTTTTAAACACTGCTGACCCAATGAGGATAAAACCAACTAGTGATAAAAACAACGGGGAAATAATGATCTCCTTTTCACCAAGGGCAACAAGTATCGCGATGATAAAAGCTAGAATACCACCTATAACACCAGTGAGTTCTATAGGAATCTCCATTCTTCCAAGCTTCATCATAGGCGGCTCTCTCCGCTCAATCTTTTCAACCCTAAGATTGACATCATTTAACATCTTTGAATCAGTGATTTGTAATTGCTTTATTTCTTCTTGAAAACTAGTTAGCAATGAATCCAGTTCATCGATTTTTTCTTTCAACGAAGATATCTCGATTTGTTGTGATACTAGTTCTTCTTGCAATGCAGCAAAATCACTATCAATTACTCGTGATAACTCTAGAATATTCTTATCTTTTTTTTCCTCTTGTAAAACAGTAAAAATCCTCTCAAAACAACCTTTTTTCATATCTCCTGAGAACTGATTTGTGGAATATTCAAGTTTTTCGCGAGATATTCTTTTTTCAACAGCTGATAACCTAGAACTTAAACTGTTGGTTGCCTGTTCTATTTTTCTAATCCAACTTCTAAAAGATTGGATAGATTCTTCAGAAGGAGGAGACCCCGCATGGGTTTTCTTTTTACCAGCTTTAGTTTTACGTTTATCAACTAACATAGTTCAACTCTTTCAATTCCTTCATATATTTCAAACTGCTACAGATAAGGGAGATATCTATAGCTATAGTCTAGCTACTGTGACTGCTTCATCGTCTTCGAAATCTTCAAAACCTGAAGCTTTCACTGTTAGTTTTATATGTGCTTCGTTGACATTCGCTTCCAATTTTGGCGTTAAAGAAATTGTAACCTCACCATTTACATCTGTTGTACCCGAACCTGATACCCCTGCACCAACAAGAGTTACAGTAGCACCTTCAATTGGATCTGCACGTTCGTCGTTAGTAGTAACTTTGATCACAACGCTGTAGGAGCCAGTAAATGTAAATGCCCCAGCATGCCCTGGTTCCTCAGCAATTACAGCGTTACTAGTAACTAAGGCGTTCATAGTCTGCGGTCCTTTTGGTATCATAAAGATGACTGCTGCGATAACTGCGACAGCAACGATCATCACGATAATCAAGTACATCGGCAAACCAAGAACCTGACCTTGATTGTTTTTCCTAAGACTACATATACCTATCAATTTTTCACCTCCCGCAATACAAAAGTATATAATATTAATATATATAAATTTTTAGCTTATTTAGCTTATAAAAGCTATTATATTATTTATTAAATATTTATAATTCTAAATGTGATGCTCCTCTTCCTTAAGACACCTTTGAAAACCTAGTGTTTCCCCATATTACAACTATTACATATACCATGTTGAAGATCAAAACAACTGCTGCAAACCAGTCTACCACACAACCTACAAGTAGACATAGCGCCAGGCTTACCACAAATACTACACAAACCCATAAGATCCATAACTATCCTTCTCCAAGCGATAACAATTTTTTCTTAAGCTCATCCAAAGATAGATTCGTAACAACAAGGGGAATATTTTCACGCTCAGCCAACTTTACCGCAAGAGAATCAACAGATCCAGGTTTATGATACACGACAACTGTTGGCTTAACAGGGTGAATACGAACAGCTATCATAGGACTCCGACCGTATTGTATACCCATAAAAATCAACGCCCTCTCTGGACTCCAACCATAAAGACGAGCATAATCCGCAGAGTCAATCGTCTCAATAGTTTTAACACTATCAACCAACGTGAATCCCTTCACATTTTTCTTCATACCAACATCTTTAGGAGTCAAAATATTCCCATTTATTTCTTTAATAAAAACACTAACAGGAATTGCAAATGGGTATTCCATTATCTCAAGAATTCCCTCATTAGTCTCCATCATAGAATTATATTGATGTAGAACCTTCCCCCCTTGTTTTTCATCTATCTCTATAAAAGCCTCAATGATTTTCTTAACAGTCTGTATACCAGGGGATTTCCTCCGCCCTGACTCATAATCACTGATAACACTTGGAGACAAATTTAGATAACTTGCTAATTCCGTCTGGCTAATACCAAAGACATTCCTCCATTTACGAATAGTCTGCCCAGGCTTTGGACTAAGAGTTATCTCCCCTGCTATCTTCTCTGATAAAACATTCTTTATGTTCATAATTCACTTCACTACTAGTTTAAACTTATACCCATAATAGATCGCACCTATGTACCCGTCTTCCTGGATCTTTCTAAACGTAGACTCTACCCTCATACCGATTTTAACATCTTCTATGTCACAGTCCACGATCTGAGCAGTTATCCGTGGCCCTTCGTCAAGCTCAATAATCGCAATGGGATAGGGAGACTGCCCTTCGAATTGCTCAGGAGCATCATGGATAATAGAGTAAGTAACAATTTTTCCTCTTCCATTGAGTTTAACGTTTTTCATTTTATCCATACTTTTCCTCCTGCAAAATGGACAGGATTCACGCGGAGGAAAATAAATCCTATTACATACACCGCATTGATTCCCAATTAGATTATATCGTTGTGGTATTTCTCTCCAGAATCGGGTTACTGCGCCATTTGTCATAATTACATCGCCTCCAAAATGTGAACGATACAGGATGCTCCGCTACCTCCAACGTTATGGGCTAATCCTATCTGTGCGTTTTTTACCTGTCTCTGGTCAGCTTCTCCTCGAAGTTGCATGACTATCTCAGCTATCTGTGCTACTCCTGTTGCACCAACAGGATGCCCTTTGGCTTTTAGACCTCCGCTGGTGTTAACCGGCGTGTCTCCGTCTAACGTGGTAATCTTGTTTTCAATAGCTTTTCCACCTTCTCCTTTTTTAACAAAACCAAGATCCTCAACAGCTAGGATTTCTGCTATAGTAAAACAATCATGAACCTCTGCGACGTCAATGTCTTTTGGCTGTAAATTTGCCTGTTTGTACGCCATCTTTGCTGCATGAACAGCAGAGTCAAATGTACAGATATCTCTCCGTCCATGAAGAGATAGTGTGTCTGATGCTTGACCTGAACCAATTATTCTTACTGGTTTATCTGTATATTTCTTTGCCTTATCAGCCGCGCATAATATAACCGCTGCAGCACCGTCGCTCACTGGGGAACAATCCAACATTCCGAGAGGATAAGCCACCATTGGTGCGTTGATTATATTTTCCAATGATATTGCCCGTTTGAATTGGGCATAAGGGTTTAACGCCCCATTTGCATGGTTTTTCACTGCCACCTGTGCAAGCTGTTCACGTGTCGTATCATATTCGTGCATATGCCGAGTTGCTATCATTGCATACAAGCTAGGGAATGTCGCTCCGAAAAATGCTTCCCATTCTTGATCCAAAGCAGTCGCTAGAGTCCCAGTGGCTTCGCTTCCTACAACATCTGTCATCTTTTCTACTCCGCCGACGACGACAACATCATTCATACCAGATGCTACAGAGAAAAAACCCTGTCTTATGGCTAAACCTCCGGAGGCACAAGCGCTTTCTACTCGTATGGAGGGAATATGTGCATGTGAAAAACCAGCGCAATCTGCAACGAGTGCTCCTACATGTTCCTGACCGATGAATCTACCTGCGCTCATCGATCCTACATACAAGGCGTTTATTTCTCTCCCGCTGATGCCCGCGTCGAATATGGCTTTGGATCCTGCTTCTGCAATTAATTGTCGGAATGATCTATCCCAGAGTTCACCAAATTTTGTAACTCCTATACCTATTACTGCAACATCTCTCATATCTATCAATCCCAATACAACAAATCTCTATATTTTGCATAGGTTGCATAGTCAATATATTCTTTATTTTCTACTAGTTGAGCTACTGATGGGGCTCGATCTCGAGGTAGTTTTTCTATATGTTCTGTAACGGTTATATCAAACGAGTCGCTTCCCGCTCCAGAACCGTAACTGGTGAGAAATATTCTATCTCCTGGTTTCGCCACGTCTAAAACTGAGGCGAGACCGATCATTGAAGATCCAGAATAAGTATTTCCTATAACAGGGCATAATAATCCTTGTTTTACTTGTTCTTTTGAAAAGTCAAGCATTTTCGCGACTTTAACAGGGAATTTCCCGTTTGGCTGATGGAAAACAGCATAATTGTAATCCTCTGGTTTTGTACCATCTCTTTCCATGAGATTTTTTGCGCAACATGTTATATGTCTGAAATATGCAGGTGCACCGGTGAAACGTCCACCATGTGCTGGGTATTTCCGTCCTTCTCTCCGCCAGAAATCAGGGGTATCTGTGGTAAACGAGCAGGTATCATTTATCGATGCGATAACGTTTTTCTTACCAATGAGAAACGCGGCTCCGCCGGCGCTTGCGGCATATTCTAATGCATCCCCAGGGGCAGCTTGAGATGTGTCAGCACCTATAGCCATTCCATATGTTATCATCCTTGATTGAACCAGTGCCATACAGGTTTGGATAGCTGCTGTTCCTGCTTTACAGGCAAATTCATAGTCAGCAACCTTTAAATTAGGCGTTGCTCCGATGGCTTCACCGACAATGGTTCCTGTAGGTTTTACCGCGTAAGGATGGGATTCGCTTCCTACATAGATCGCACCAATCTCTTGGGGGTTTATGGTGCATCTGGCAAGAGCTGCGCGTGCAGCTTCTACGCTGATTGTTGCAACATCTTGGTCAAGTGAAGGAACTGATTTTTCTATGATACCTAGACCGTTTACTATGGCCTCTGGGTCTTTTCCCCATACGTGTGCAATGTCTGAAGATTTTATTCTAAGTCTTGGAACGTGTGCTCCATAACTGACAATACCTATGCCCTTCATGTTTAATTCCCAAAGGCAGAAACAAAAAAATGGTATTTAAAATTGCCGATTTATTTTTCGTCTATTAACGAATCTTTATCCTGATAATGAAATTTTCTCTCCTTTCTTCAACGATTCGACAGATTTATCAGCTATCTCATCTAATTTTTTCTCATCCATAACAGCCTTACGAGCTCGGATATTCTGATCCTGTATAATCCTCTTAGCTTCTTCCCGACGTTTCCGCCTTTCTCCTCTAATAGCGATAATCTTAGACTTCATCTCAAAGGCTTTCTCATGAATCCTCTGCGCCTCGTTCTTGATCTCAATATATTGCTCATGTTTCTTATTAGCCTCATTAATCGAGACAGATAACTCTTGTACCAATTTCATGTAATTTTTATGTTTCTTCTGATTCTCATCATAATACTTCTGAACCTTTTTATGCTCTTCATCCGCCTTTTTAAATAACTCATCTATAGTGTTATCCTTATCGGATATATCCACCTCTATCAACTTCTGTTTCTCCAACTGCTGCTTTATCTTTTCATACTCTGCTCTCTTCAGACGAATATTCTCAATCAACTCGTTCTCCTCAGAAGGATCCATAGGAACCGTTTCCTGCTGATACTCAAGCATCTGAACATCAGCTTTAAGCTCCTCAACACGCAATGGTAAATTCCTAAAAACCTCACCTTTTTTCTTCCGCCTAGCCTCAATAAGATCCTTAGCCTGCTGTTGCAACTTATTCCGCATCTCCTTATGATGTCTCATCTTTGAAACAAGCTCGTCCCTCTCTTCTTTAACCTTCTGCATCTTTTCTTTAAGCTCTTTACGTTTCTCATTTATCATGTCCCGTTCTTCACGGAATAACCGGGCCATCTCATTGAGCTCATTCCGTTTCTCAATATGAGCCTGATATTTTTTCTCCGCATCTCTCAGCTGTTCTATATCTTTCTTCTTACTAGAGTCACCAGGCATAAGAAACACAACAACACATTTGCTAATATTACAGATATAGATAGATATTATTTAACTACAATATCAACCTCGTTTTTACCTTTTACGGCAATCCAAGGCATCTCTATATCAGCATATCCACTACGAGGAATAGTGATATCCTCTACTTTATTCTTTTCCTCGCCATTCACATACAAAACAACACTAACATCACTAGCTGCCGCATTACCTTTATTCTCTAATTTAAACGAAGTAGTCACTATATCTCCCTTCTTGAAGACTCTTGGCCAGTGAAACACACCATATATCCTTAGTTCTGCCTTTGCATCTTTAATCGTCGTAACCGTTGATATCTTAGCTGATTTATGTTTCTCCAACACCTTAGCCACTACTTTGACCTCTGCCCAGTCATCAGGTTTCACGTAATCGGTGGGTTTAACAGTCAATATAACCTTTTTTGATTGTCTAGGTTCAAGCATAATACTTTCGACATCTAATGAAACTTCCCAGCCTGTAGATGAAAAAGAGTTTTGTGCATGAATCTCATAGCTAAGTTTCGTCTTAAAAGGATTCTGTATAGTAATCTCAAACCTTGCCTCTTCATCTGGAGATATTTCCTTTATACGTCCAAGACAAACAAAATTCACATACTTTATCGTAAGGAAATAAACCAATATTATGATTATCAAGAATATAACGATGAAAATTATTGATGCCAAGACAACAGCAGCAAGGTAAGAAGAACCGAAGACTTCATCTAATCCGAAATTCTCTGCCGAAGATTCAAAGAAACCATACAGCATCTCTAGAATATTTGGACCGATAACCGCTGTGGTTACTTTTATAGTTACAGAGGTATCTTCATTTTGATCGGAGGTGACAGTAAATGTCAACACATCAGAAGGCACATCTGTATCCTTAGGGACAGATATTGTTACATTGATTTCGGCTTCCTCTTCAAATGCCAATTCTTCGACATCTTGATCATAAGATAGATTCCATCCATTCTCTGAGGATACCTCAACGGTATAGCTATCTGGTAAGAAACCGGTGTTATTATTTTTAATTTTAAAATGATAAGTCCCAGTTTCTCCATGTTTTACTTTTTGACCTGGGGGAACTATAACCACTATATCGTACTCAACTACATCTTTAGATATCTCCACCTCTGCTTCAAACATAGCTTTTCCAGTGTCACCAGTTACAACAAAGGTTACATTCAAGGTACTATCATAGTCATCTAGATCATCCTCTGTACCTGTTGACGTAACAGTAATATTAACTGTTTTTTGACCTCCTGCAGAAATATTGAACGACCCTGGAAGATCTATATCCCATTTTTGTTTTTCAATAGATGAAAAACCAGCTGGCGCGATACTAACCTCATTTTCTTCGAAATCACTTGTAATATCCAGAGTATAAATGACACTTCCACCCAGAGCTACCTCCTGACTAGATGGCTGTGCAGCAGTTACTTCGATGTGATCTGTTTCAT
>Ga0209636_10000913_pt1 | contig 29251 bp, 28 predicted proteins | sample DeeMarSWOR152_54_FD_187464 | JGI IMG/M metagenome (GOLD analysis project Ga0209636, IMG submission 187464) | Marine sediment microbial communities from White Oak River estuary, North Carolina - WOR-1-52-54 (SPAdes) (version 2) | ecosystem: Environmental > Aquatic > Marine > Intertidal zone >...
CATTAAAACTGCTGAGGGTAATATGCCTGCCTTTAATTTTGCGACAGCCGAACTCCTAAAAGGTTTCCCTGTAGAATTTCTGCCCATTTCTGCCGAACTCACAACGCCGACCGGTGCTGCAATAATAAGTAGCATTGCCAGACCTGAGGAAAATCTAGTCATGTCAAAGATCGACAAAGTAGGTCTTGGAGCCGGTTCAATGCGAATAGAGGGATATCCCAACCTATTGCGCGTGTTCCTCGGAGAGTGCTTTGACTACGTGTCAGATGAGTGCACGGTTATCGAGACCAACATTGACGACATGAATCCCCAGGATTATGAGATGTTGTTAGAAAAACTATATTCTGCCGGTGCTCTTGATGTCTTTCTCACTCCGACCATCATGAAACGATCGAGACCTGGTATTCAACTAACAGTGTTACACCAAGAAAGGATCGATGCCATTATTAATGTGCTTTTTAAATACACGACATCCATCGGCTTTCGGTTGACTAACACTAAAAGGTTCAAGTTCAATAGACGAATCGTCAAGTTAGCTTCGCCGTATGGCAAGGTCGGCGTGAAAATAATCGAACACGCTGGCCAGCGTAAATATTCTCTGGAATATCGTGACCTTAAGCGAATCGCTCAAGGAAATAGACGCTCGATCGCTGATATACGTACTGAACTCATGCATCTTTTCAAGAAAAAACTCGCAAACATACAAAGTGAAATCACGAAAAGGAATGCTGAAGAGCACATTGGCAGGTTTGTTTGGGAAAAAAGGTAGCTACCGATATGGCTAAAATAAGCACAAAAGCTACGCAGCCCAAGAAAAAGGATAGATCCAATAAGGAAGAGGTATTTCACGGGGTAACCCTGTAGAATAACAACAATCCAACTATGGCGAAGATCTCAACAAAGAAAACCCAGATTAAAGAGAGAAAGCCAACCCAAAAGCAGGGTCAATTCAACGGGGTAAACTCCTTCGCTGGAAGGTTGTCTAAATATCGGCAGCTCGATGATAGCGAGCTTGTGCAGCTGGTCAAGGCGGGTGAGGCCGAGCCTTTTGATGAACTGGTGCGTCGGCACAGCGTTAAGATCCATGATCTTTGTTATAAGATACTGCGCAACTATGACGATGCGAGTGATATAGCCCAAGAGACCTTTATCAAAGCCTATCGCAAGATCAACAAGTTCGATGGCCGTTCTCAATTCTCGACTTGGCTCTACCGCATTGCCGTCAATAACTGCCTGAATTATCTTAAGAAACAGCGCCCGACCGAGGAAATATACGACGAAATGATGAGTGGCGGTAAAGATGACCCGGTAGAGCGTTATCGAAGCAAGAAGCTGAAAGAAATGATCTACGACGCGGTGGCAAAACTTCCGACCGTGCAGAGGGCTGTGTTCACGTTACGAACACTCGAGGATATGTCATACCAAGAAGTGAGCGAGATTTTGAAAAAGCCAATCAGTACGATTAAGGTAAATCATCATCTTGCCGTAAAGAACCTGAGGAATTATATGAAGGCCAAAGTATGAAGTGTTTAGATGTACAAGAGAATATTATCTGCATGCTCTGCGATGAGCTCACTCCGGAGGACCGCGCCGCGGTGCTCGAGCACATACGCGGCTGTCCTGTTTGCCGCGCAGAATACCAGTTTCTTGATGAATGCCTTTCGCTTTGCACCCCTTCTGAAACCGAAAAGTGCACTTGTCAGTTCCAAGAAACATACTGGGATGAATTTGTCTTTTCGGTGCACGAGAAAATAATCCACGAAAAGTTCGAGAGGAAGTTTCCTTTCCGAATCGTCATCCCGGTCGTTGCCTCAGCGTTCGTTGCATTCACTATTGGGTATTTCCTGTTTATTCGTCCCAAGCCGCAAGTAACCGCCCAAGAAGGTGCACCTCGTCTCGAGGGAGGTCAGTACGAAGAGGTATACGAGCTGACACCCGAACAACAAGAGGAATTCATAAAGATCATCAACCAACGCTACGGCCAGTAGGGGTCAGACCTCGACATTCGAATTATCATACTGCAATACTCCGTACTACAGATCCAAATCCTTGCTACACCACAAATAGTTCGCATCTTTTCCTGCGCATGTCATGCGCCAACTGCAATGCGATCGACTTTATGCGTCCAAGTTTCGAATTTCGAGGGCTGACCCCTGCGGCTGGTTGCGAATTTTGAGGTCTGACCCCTGCGGCTGGTTGACCATAGCCGCAGAATTGTTATAATACATAATGGATATTACATTTATTGGTGCTGCGCGCACTGTAACTGGTTCACTTCACCTATTTGAATACAAGAACCAGAAATTTTTGCTCGAATGTGGCATGTTCCAGGGTCATCGTGAAGAAGCGGAACGTATTAATAGCACTTTTCCTTTCAAACCCAAGGATATTAAGAGTGTAATGCTTTCGCACGCCCACATCGACCATTCAGGCAATCTTCCGAATTTAGCAAGGCGCGGTTTTACCGGACCGGTATACTGCACCGGAGCCACCAAAGATATCACGTCCTTGCTGCTCCTTGATTCCGCGAAAATTCAGGAATACGATTTTGAGTACCTCAACAAGAAGCGGGCGGAAAAAGGCTTGCTGCCAAAGGAACCGCTCTACACAATGGCCGATGCTGAAAACACACTCAAGCAACTCGAGGTGGTTGAATATAACAACACCTTTGAACCAATTCCCGGTGTCCGTGTCACATTCCGCGATGCCGGGCACATTCTCGGATCCTCCGTAATACTAATCGAGGCTGATGGTAAGCGCATCCTGTTTAGTGGTGACTTGGGACGCAAAGGTATGCCAATAATAAAAGATCCGGCAAAGGTAGAGGACATTGACTGCATGATACTCGAATCTACCTATGGTGGAAGGCAACACGAATCATTTGAAAGAATGCAGGACGAGCTGAAGACTTTGATCGAAGAGGGCAAAAGGAATCACAGCAAGATAATCATCCCGGCGTTTGCGGTCGAGCGTACGCAGTTACTTGTGACCATACTCAAGAACCTTTACGACGAAGGTGCCTTAAAGGACATACCAGTCTATATTGACAGCCCCCTTGCCACAAACGTAACCGATGTTTTCCGCAGACATCCAGAGTGTTTTGACAAGGAAACCTTAAAAATATTCACTGAAGGCGATCCCTTCAACTTCCCAAACCTCCAGTATGTCGCTGATACTGACGAATCCAAGTCATTGAACGACAAATCAGGGCCCATGATCATCATGTCGGCGTCTGGAATGTGTGAAGGTGGCAGGGTAACGCATCATCTGATTCATAACATCAGCAATGAAAATAATATGATAATCCTCACCGGCTTTCAGGCACGCGGGACCTTGGGCAGAAAAATCCTGGAAGGCGACACCAAGGTTCGTATTTTCAATGATGAGTTCGACGTGTGCGCGAAGATTTATTTCATGGGCGGTCTATCTGCTCATGCAGACGGTGACGATCTGTTGCAGTACGTTAAAGATGCGGCCAACGGACGGCTCAAAAAAGTATATCTAGTGCACGGGGAAATCGAAGAAGCCCAGGCACTGCAGCAGAAGATCAAAAATCTTGATCTTGAGGTTGATATACCACAGAGTCGAACGCAGGTAAGCATTTAAAGCAAGTCTCCACGCAGAACGAAAGCAATTCCTCAGTGAAACTTGACGTTTTGAATTGACAGCATATAATAGCCCATGCGAATCGGGTTAATTGGTTGCGGCCGGGTTGGTGTAACAATCTTTTATCTTTTAAAAAAGCACAACACAATCGTTGGAGTATATGACACGGATGATAAAAAAGAAAGAAAGGCCGTGAAAGTTCTTGGTATAAGAAACAATTCCAATTACAGCGAAATGATTATTCGAAGTGATGCATTATTCATCGCCACTCCTGATGATACCGTTCTTGAGGCATACAAGAAAATGTATAGGTATTTAAAAGAAACCAAATTAGTGTTCCACTTCAGCGGCATACTGCCGGCTAAAATACTGTCGAAAAAAAGAAATGTCTTCCGGGCCTCGATACATCCATTTGCCACCTTTCCCGAGATTATGATTCCGCCAGCGAGAAAACATCTTTTTATGTCAGTTGAGGGCGATCGCGAAGCCATGATGGGGGCACGTGCCATTTTCCATCCGGAATATTTCACGTTAAAAAGGTTAAAGAAAGAAGATAAAGTGTTCTATCACTTAATCGGTGTTTTTTCATCAAATTTACTTGTTGGTCTGGTTGCATCAATCTATGATATAGTACAAAAAATCAACTGGAAAGAAAAAGACATCGATCAATTGGTGTACCCAATTATTGAAGAAACTTTGCGTAACATCAAGAAACACGGTTTAAGAAAATCCCTGAGCGGCCCGTTACAGCGCGGCGACGTTGAGACCATAAAGAAACACTTAAAAACTCTAAGGCAACACAAACAGCTGTTGCGAATCTATAAGGAACTCTCTCTTTACATTGTGCAGAATCTCACACCAGGCAGCAAAAAACGTAGACTTAGGAAACTACTGAGCGAATAACGATTCACGACATCCGACCAACGAATCGCATTTCGAAACCACCCAACACCAACCTTCAGTTTCTCGACTTCGGTTCGCGGTTTGGAAAAGCGATTCGGTTGCGGTAAACGGTTTCGTATCACGACTAACAACATCCAACCAACAATCGCATTTCGAATCCGCTACACGCTCAACCTTGCGCCAATTATTGACTTTTCTTTCAATCAGCATAGAATTTGTCATGCGTAAACGCGTTGCGCTCATTTGCATACTACTAATTTCAGTCTGTGCGCATAAAGCGCCCCCCATATCCAAGGACCGCCTCAGCCCTAAGCTCTTGAAGATCGCGGTGCTTAACACAAGGCAAATCCAGCTCTCCTTCAGCGAAGACCTGGATACGATTGCTTCTGCTCCCGACAGCATACTCATCGCTTCTGCCGGGGAGACACTAGGAATTCTCCTGCTGTATCCATCACTATCGGCTTCGGAAATCGTTTTGATCACCACACCCATGAACAGAGTTGTCTACGACATCACAGGCATCGTGTTTGACAATGCCGAAAACAAGGGCTCTTTCAGAAGCACTTTTCAGGGTTCCACGACCCCGGACACAATTTCACCCTGGCTCGCTGGATATGCTCAGGGTCGCAACACAAGTGAATTCTTTCTTAACTTCTCCGAGGCAATGGATACAACATATATTGCATTTTCAATAGTCCCAAAAAAGGAATTCACTCCGGTTTGGGCTAACTCTCGATATATCAGTTTCATCCCAGAAGCCAGCAGTGAATCGCTGGGTTTTGATACTACATATTACCTATATCTTAAGAAAGCGCGCGACATAAGCGGCAACTACACGGCACCCTTTATTATCTCAATTACCCCAGACACAGTTTACCGGCCTATTATCCTGACCGGCAAAGCGTTGATCAACGGAACTCCAGTAACCGAAGGAATCGCATTACTCATAAGAGAAAACCCCGTTGGTATTGCGCTGGTACAAAAAGGTGAGTTTGCCTTTGACGTCAGGGATTCCCTGGCCTTTACTGTACGAGTAATCACCGAAGACTACACGGGCACGGGTACGGTAAGAGCCGGTGCCGATAACATCATAAGGATGGAAAAAGGGGAAATCGATATTGACCTCCTTATTAATTAGCATAGCAGCCATCATCCTCACCATCTTTTTATATCTAAAGAGGCCGGCGCAAATCATCCTGCGTACCGTTGCGATAGTACTTATATACCTACTTATAAACAACTTCATACTAAGAATATCCAGCGATGTACCACAGAATGATCCTATCATTATCGTCGACCATTCACTAAGCATGAAAACTCATCTGCCAAGCATCCTTGATCGTGTCGTGAATCTCGACTTTCAACACGCATTATTCTTCTCGCAAGAGAGTCTATTGGTAGAAAAGAAACCTCAAAATTTAGGTAACTACACTGACCTAAGGGGTGCTATTGAAAAAGCAGGAAAGATGGAGCCCGCGCTCTTAATTTTAGTGACTGATGGTAATCACAATTTCGGCCCTTCACCCCTAACGACCGTCGAGGATTTCAACATACCAATATATGTCTACGGGATTGGCGAAGAAAACCCGCATGATATCACAATAATCGAAGTTGCCCATCCGGATTATGCCTATAAGAATGATTCAATAAAGATTGAAGCCATCATCGAATCAAGCGGTTTCCAGACGGGCATAGGTGAAGTCATGCTTCGTTCAGCAACCGGGAAAAAAATCGTAGCTCGATCATTCCCGCTAAATGACGTGCCGGCTAGAAACAAAATCGATTTCACATATATCACGGCTGAACCCGGTAGCCTGCAACTCACCGTGTATATCCCACCTAAGGTAAACGAAACTTCATACGAAAATAATGACTATCCTTTCTTCCTTAACATTCTGGATGAGAAGATTAAAATACTCTACTATACAAATCACATCTCTTTCAATACAAAATACATACTAAGGGCACTTAGCGCAGACTCACGTCTTTCCGTATCATCAATAACCCGTATTGACTCAGATAGATACCAGTACATTGAAAATGGAAAAGAGATCCCGGGCCTTCCCGATATTGCAGATTTCGATGTATTGATATTTGATAACGTGAACCTCGAAAGGCTACCCTGGCGCAACGTTGAGAAGACTATACAAGACGGAACAGGTATCATCCTGAGCGGCATCCTTGAAGGTATAAGTGCTGCTTGGCGCGAGATTCTGCCGATCAACGTCACCAGCAGCGTGCTGCATGGCACCTACCAACTCGACATCGCTGAACCTTTCTCAGCATTCAAGGGCAATGAACTTCCGCCTGTAAGGAACATACAACACGTCGTAGCCACAAAACAAAACGCAGTGATTGTTGCGCGTGCCGGCGACTTGCCCGTCGTCGGCTACGGGGTGCACGGACATGGTAAGATTTATCAAATATGCGTCGTCGACCTGGGTGCCTGGCATTTTATGCAACGTGGTCTCTTAGGTGACGATTTCCTTTACTACTTGCTTGGTGATGCTGTGCGTTTTGTATCACCCACTAGTGAATACGAGCGTCTCACACTGACAATACAAGACAAAGAATATGCGCTCGGAGAAGATGTAAAGCTATCATTACAGAGTTATGACCGTAATTTCCGCCGCTTTGGTGGTGGAGATTTCTATCTGGTAAGCGATACCAGAAAAATCCCATTCTATGAAACGAGAAGGGGGCAGTACGAAGCCAATTTTGTCGTTGAACAAAAGGGCCAGCTAAGAATATTTGCCGAAGGGCAATTGAACGAAGAATGGCTGACCAGTAACGAACTGAACATCAACGTAACATCTCGCCCCGTGGAAAAGGAGCTGCGGTTAAACCGCGAGCTACTACAGAGAATCACTGCGGCGACTAATGGCGAGTTCCACGCCCTAGAGGACATCGAGAATATAACATTACCCAAGATGACAACGAAAAAGGTGGGTAGAGTAATCAGCGTCGATTCACCAGCTGTATATTTCATCATACTAGTATTGCTGGCAGTTGATTGGATTCTACGCCGGCGTCGAGGTATTACATGAACCCCCAGGATCTTGTAGCAAAGGGACTCTCCCCTGAGCTTGCCGTGTTCTTGACATCAATGCTACCGATCATCGAGCTACGTGGCGCTTTGCCCTTGGCCATTAACCTTTTTCAAATCGCCTGGCCAAAGGCTTTCATCATTGCCTATATTGGCAATATCATTCCCGTACCGATCATATTATGGCTCCTAGGCCCAGTAGTAAACCTGTTGTCCAAGGTCAGAATCTTGAAGAGGTTTTTTGATTGGCTATTTGAACGTACCAGGAAGAGAAGCAGTAGCATGATAGAGAAGTATGAGGAAATCGGACTCATGGCTTTCGTTGCCATTCCGCTGCCCGGTACCGGTGCTTGGACTGGTGCCCTGATCGCTTTTTTGTTCGGACTGGATTTCAAAAAATCCTTATTGATTATTACAATTGGTGTATTTATTGCGGGGGTTATCGTTACTAGCCTTTGTCTACTGGGCTGGCTCGGTGCTATTATTGCAGGTTTGGGATTAGCTATCCTAGCCGGACTAGGTTTTTGGAGATTATAGACCTAAATCATCTTGACTTCAAGCACCACCCAATTTCTGCAGCTGCACTCCGCTTCGGCACATGGGGCACTTATCAGGCTGAAAATTCTCAACAACTTTTTTATATACAGCAAAGGGCGTAAACGGTAGTTCTTTCACCGAACGGTCAATCAACACAGCTACCCCAATTACTTCGCCGCCTTTTTCTCGAATTGCATCCAGCGTTTCGACTAGCGATTTACCAGTGGTCATGACATCATCGACCAATAGTATTCGTTTGCCTTTTATATCAAAACCACGCCCTACGACGCGTTTGCCGCTCCGCTCTTCGGCAAATCCACAGGACACACCCATCTGCCTTGCTACTTCAAACGCTATTATGATGCCGCCAGTAGTCGGGCCGATGATCCAATGAATGCCCTTGTCTTCGAATTCATCGACAATAATTCTACACAAGTATGATGTAGCGTCGGGATTCTCCAGGATTCGGAATTTCTCAAAGTAATACTTACTGTGTAGTCCTGAATTGAGTAGAAAATGGCCTTCTTGTAGTACCCTTAGATCCCTAAGCAGTTTCTCGACATCCATCTTCCATCTCCTTTATTATTGCCTCTACTGCACCAACAGGATCGTCTGCCTTGACGATCGGACGGCCAATCACAATATAGTCAGCACCAGCCTGAATCGCTTGTTTGGGAGTCATCGTTCTTGCCTGATCATCCCCCACGACATCTTTCGCTGCGGGTCTTATACCGGGTGTGACGATTAAGAAATCATCACCACAGCATTGCCGGATCGACACGATCTCTCGTGGCGAAGCAACCACGCCATCAAGCCCCGCACTGCGCGCCAGTTGCGCGAGGAAGATAACCTGCTCAGCGAGGCTTCTTTGAATGTTACCAAACAGATCACTGAAATATGCCTCGTCAATACTGGTCAGCACCGTGATCCCCAACAATCTCGGTTTTTCTGAGTCACTGCGATCCGAGCTAGTGAGCACGGCCTTCACGGCTTCTTCTAACATTGAGAAACCCCCACTCGTATGCACGGTTAGTAAATCAATCCCCATGTTCATTGCCCCTTCACACGCACGCGCAACTGTATTAGGAATATCGTGGTATTTAAGGTCGAGCATCACTTTTTTTCGTTTTTGCTTCAGATATTTCACTACATCAAGGCCGAAAAAGGTGAAGGGAATTGCGCCGACTTTGTAGTAGACCACGCGCGAAGCTAATTTTTCGACCAATGACTCTATTTCTGTGATGTCGGTCATGTCGAGCGATACAATCAACCTATCCTGCATCTAACCTCCTTCCAAACTTCGGTTTCGGTTCGCGGTATCGAAACACGATTCGGTTACGGAAAACGTTCTTGCATGACGACTTACGACATCCGATCAACGTATCGCATCTCGAAACCGCCCAACGTCAAACCATCAATTTCCAATGAATTCTTTCAACTCCATAATTATCCGCAGTGGCGCATAAGGGTCGCGTAGTGTTGCTGATCCGATCGACACTGCCGTTGCTCCGGCAAGCAGAAATTCATAGGCATCGCGTCCAGTCATGATACCACCCATGCCGATTATTGGTACGCCCAAATCCTTGACCCGATTGACGCAAAACAAGGCAAAGGGTTTAATGGCGGGGCCTGAAAGTCCCCCAGTGATCAACGGTCTCTTATTCCTTACATCAAATGCCATAGCATGCAATGTATTGATTAATGAAAGACCATCTGCGCCAGCCTCGACACATCTTTGGCCAACAATTAGTGGATCGCAGAAATTTGCTGTCAGTTTGACAATCACCGGAAGCTTTGTTATCTTGCGCACGCTAGCAACAACCTCAGCGCAAACTTCAGGGTCTCTGCCGAACGCCACGCCACCCTTTTTTACATTCGGACAAGAAACATTCAATTCAAAACCATCAACTCTACTGCCCAATTCATCTACGATCTCCATGAAATCCTCGGGTGAAAAACCTGCAACATTCACAAAAATCCTTGTCTTCAATTTTTTCATCTGAGGCAGCACATCTCTGCAAAACGCCCTGACCCCGGGATTCTCAAGACCAACCCAATTAATTAACCCACAGGCTGCTTCATAGATTCTGGGTGGGGGGTTCCCTTTACGTGGTTCGAGGGTGATGCCTTTCGTGAAAATCGCACCAACTTTGTTCGTGACATTCCTGTATATCAGCCCGTATTCAAAGGTTCCCGACGCCAGGAAAACTGGATTTTTAAAATCCAAACCGAATATCTTACACTTCAAAATCAATCTCCCTCAATTCAAAGATCGGTCCATCAACGCAGATTCTTTTGTATTCATGCTTGCACATTATGGCACAACCGAGGCACAAACCACAGCCGCAGCCAAGAAAGTCTTCACAAAACGCATATACCGGCACGGGCAGTTTGAGCTTCTGCATTTCAATAAGCATCTGTTTAGGACCGCATGAATAGACAACCTCGTAATCTTCCATCCTCATTCTCCTGATTACCGAGACTGCAGTCTCTTTCCTCGCAAACCCCTGCTCGGCCACGAATAAAGATTTACCACACATACGTCTCATCTCTTTTTTAAGTATAAAATCCTTGGTTGTCCGCACGCCATAGACCAAGTCAAATGGAATTTTATTGCTGTACAGGTGTTCAGCCAAAAAATGTAGCGGTGCGATACCAATACCGCCGGCGACCAGAAGACTTTTCTTTTTCCGTGGGTTGAATCTCTTGCCGAAAGGACCGAAAATGGTTACATCCTCGCCCGTACTCTTCTCGCCCAACATCCTTGTGCCCCGACCAACAACTTTGATAATCAGTAGCAGCCGTGTTGCTTTGTACGAAGCAACGCTAATCGGCCGGTTGAGGAATGGATCGATACCCTCATCAACCTGGATCTGAAAGAACTGTCCAGGCATCGGATGAATTCCCGGATAATCAAATTCAAACCCGAAGATTTCCTGCGTATACCAGGTTTTACGGATAACCTTAAGTTTTCGGGAAATCATCGAATATCAATCATTGGTTCGGTGGCTTCTTCAGACTGCCCCATGACACTTTGCGCACTAATCGCGTATTCAGTACGAGGGTAATTCCTGATGATTGTTTGTGCAAGACGTGCGGCGAGTGTGTCGTCGTCATAAATGTTCTTTGCGATCCAGAAATGCGCATAAAGTGCCTTCGGTGCCCATCTACTATTTGGATACTCATTATAGACTCTCTGATACCCCTCAAGCGCCCTTGACAGGTCATCAAGATCTGAGAAATATATCTCCGCAAGCAGAAACTGCGCCTTGACCGTATCCTCAGCACTGGTGGTAAGACTCTGAATCCGCTTGAGAACATCCGACTTCCTTCTAGCGCCCAAACCATATTCGCTGTTGGGCGATTTCACCAACGCCGAGTCATAGTAAGCAACTGCCAGATCAATACTATCTCTTCGCTCGTATATTTGTGCGAGCTCGAAAAATGCCTCCGCAGCTGTATTGGCTTCCCGGTTTTGCGCCAGTTCAACATATATTGCTTTTGCTTCCTCAACGTCACCGGTTTCCATGCACAGATCAGCGAGCAGGTCCCTAAATTCGGGTTCCACTTCACCCTCGACGAAATTCCGACAAAGATCATACTCACCGATTTCTAGATAGATCTCGGCAATGCGTAACTTCAGCTCCCTGCGCTCCCGTTCTTCGCGAGTTATGTCCAGCAATCGCTTGGATGTTTCGAGCGCATCGCGGTACCGCTCCTCACTGAATTGTGCCATACCCACGAATCTCAACACTGTCCGTTGTTCATCATATTTCAAAGAGCTATTCATCAACGAATCAGCCACTTCGTACATATCACCGTAACTACCATCAGTAAAGTATACGTAGATCAGGGCGATCATCGATTTCTTCTTGAACTTCTTGGAAACCATCGCTTCGCTAAGTGCGATAATCGCCGCTCCGTATTTTTTCAGTTTATAGTTTGCGAGACCTCTAATGTATTGAGCTTCGTAGTAGAAATTAGTCTCAGGGTAGTTCAGAATCAAGAAATCGAGTTTATCCAAGCTTCGCGAATAGTCTCCCTTGTAGTAATAGGAAGTGCCCATCATGTATAACGCATCATCAACCCAACGTGTATTCGGATATTTAACGATTATCGAAGTCGATTTTTCGATTGCCTTGTCAAAGTTCTCAGAGTCTATAACCAACGTATCATGTGAAACCTGTTTTCTTCCCTGCCGGTAATAGTTTTTTGCGTTATAAACCGTATTAAAATACGCGCATGACAGAACTACCAACATACACGAACAAGCCAGGAGCAACCACGAAGTAATATGGGGGTAATCTCTATTCAAAGATTTCATTCGCAATCATTTGGCAATTCCGATCTGCAGCTTCCGAAATCGTGCCGGCGCCGTGCCATGTCCGACAAACATCGTCTGCCCAGGTTCTCCTTTGCCACAGTTTGGTGTTCCGTGCATGCGCCAAGCATGCTTGTTGGCGATCGCATCGCAGCTCTTCCAGAATTGTGGGGTTATACCGGCATAGGTCGGATTCTTGTAGACTTTCGTTAATTTACCCTTTTCGATTTTCCTGGCAAATTCGCAACCAAACTGGAAATTCAATCGCTTGTCGTCGATCGACCATGACTTGTTGGTAGCCATGAATACACCATCATCAGTATCTTGAATCATATCTTCGTATTCCCAAGCACCCGGCTCAAGATTGATATTGGTCATGCGGATTAAGGGAATTCTGTTCCATCCATCCGCACGCATTGCGCCACTCGATTTATTACCGATGATACCAGCTGTCTCCCGTGAGCTCAAATATCCGACGAAAATTCCGTTTTTTATTAGGTAGACGCGTTGTCCTGGAACTCCCTCATCATCCCAACCAAAAGTACCCAAGCCTCCTGGTACCGTTGCATCGGCCACGATGCTCACAATATCGGCGCCGTAGCGGAAATTGTTAAGTTTGTCAATCGTCATAAAACTAGTGCCGGCATACGATGCCTCAGTACCCAGTACGCGGTCGAGTTCTGTAGGATGGCCACATGATTCATGTACCTGCAATACCATTTGGTCGCCGTCTAGAACCACGGTTGTCTGCTGCTCAGGACATTGTTCTGCAGCTAAAAGCATCATTACCTCATCGGTTATTCTCGGCGCGTGCTTCCTGAAGTCCAAAGAATTGATGAATTCGTATCCCTTTTGTGCATAATCACCGTAGGAACGGGATTGTAGTTCACCCCTGTCCATCGCGAAAACCTCGATATCGCCGCCCGAAAACACAAAATCTTGGGTAAGAAACGAGTCTTCGGTCGAAGCAAAATGCACGGTTGTTTTGTAGAACCTTAGCGATGCCTCACTCACTTTTACCTTAGATTCCCTGCGCATTGATTTGTCACATGACAGAAGCAGATCGATCTTTTCGTCAAGCGATACTGTCATGGGGTCAATTTGGGTTTGTGTACGGTAACTGCCTTTTTGTGGCGCTTGCGAGGTAAGGTCTACATCTTTTGCCTTTATAGACGCTGAGGCGCGCGCAATACCCAAGGCTCTACTAGTTGCCCTATCAGCAACGCTTCTCTTGATCTCATTTGACGAAGCGAAACCCCAGGCTGAGTTCTTTAAGACGCGAATACCAAAACCGGCATTTGATGAGTGTGTGATCGCTTCGATTATACCATTCTTCAGTACGATTGACTCGGATTCTCTTATTACAACTCTGACATCGCCGTAGTCGACTTTCTTTACCTTCAGATTGTCAGCGATGCGCTTCGCAAATTGATCCATCGATACTCCTTTTACTTACTATATCCAAATTCGGGCTAGAATCAAGATAGAGTGAACTCAGGATGACACTATCATCCTTGCGCTGGGGGGAATTTCAAAGTAAATGTGGAACCTCGGCCTTTCTTAGAAACGACCTCGACACGACCATTGTGTTCCTCGACGACCTTTTTTACATACGCGAGGCCCAAGCCCATACCGTTTGCTTTTCTAGAAAAGAAGGGATTAAAAATCATGTCTTTTTCTTGACTGTCCATACCGACACCGTTATCCTTGACCACAATGAAAACATAGTCATCAGATTGCCCTGTCTCCACTTCGAGCAAACCTCTGCCTTTGATCGCTTCCTTGGCGTTCTTCAAGAGATTGGCAATGGCCATGGTAAGAAGCTCATGGTCACCTTTCACATGTGCAATATCAGATTTTGTCCTGCTCGCCAGCTGTATACGTTTGGGCACAGATATTTTCGTGAGCGCCTCATCCAACACTTTGTTCAGATCAACAGCTGTTATGTTCAGCTTCAACGGTTTTGAATACTCGAGTATGCGCGCAATCAATTCTTCCATGTTCCGACATTCCTTTATGATATCGGTGGCCGGCTTTTTGCCTTTCTCGACCAAGCGCGCCAAGCCTATTATCGCGCCTAAAGAATTTCTGAATTCATGAGCAATATATGAAGAAAATTCAACAAGCATCTGCTCACGTAGCCTCAACTTTTTGTACACTTCATTGAACGTCACGGATATAAAATCCTCTTTCTTCATTTCGATGCCGAAATCTTGTGCAAGATTCGTTACATAACGCATCGGCAGGAATAAATTGCGTAGCAGGAAAAATCCTAAGAAACCGGTAAATACGAGGGATACTGTAATATAGAGGATATGCCATCGAAAAATATTCCCGAATACAACTGAATAAGCGGGGGCAATTGACACGCATATGTATCTATCGGGGTCTGTGCTTCTGAATAGGAAATTATTGTCCTCCCTGATTATCTCCTGAGGACCGGGCAGCTGCTTGAAAAGGCGTAGCGGATCAAAATCAGTCCATTGAAAAGGCACGTTCAGATGAGTCCGTGAGTCGTAAATACGATTGCCTAACGTATCAGTGACAACCATATAATCGAGGTTGAATGATTGACTCAAATTTCTTAAGAGCGAATTCAATTCCTGTTGCTTGTAGCCCATCCTGAGATAACCCTCACAGATGCTCGTAATCGCTATTATGTTATTCCGATCATAGTTTGAGAATTCGCTCCTGAATTGAAAACTTATGTAGAGATTAAAAGCGGCCAAGAAAAAAATGAGCACGATGAATATCGTAGCAATGGCTCCAATATCACGTGGGTAAGATCCCCAAAATTTCATCTTAACGATTCCATCCTCTATTCAATTCCCCGCCATAAATTGATAAATCGGTCATTTGATAATTGTCAGGCGACCGGTTCTTCTTTCAACCTTCTCGCCTCTTGTTTCGATAACGTATAAATACATCCCACTCACGACGTCTTCGTTCTTCTCATTCCTAAGATCCCAATATGCCCGGCGCGAAAACCGATCGACTTCATACGGTTCTGAATCAAGAATCCGTATGCGCTCCGCTGCGAGGTTGTAAATACTCACCTTAAACTGGGGAAACTGGTTGGCCAATTCAACGGTATCCGACGGGACGTAGGAAATTATCACTTCCTTGCCCCAGGAAGGTTCTCGGTCTGCCCGGTAGGGATTGGGCAAGGAGTAAACCCTGCCCAAGAGCAAAGGCGTCACCCACAACGATGCGGTCATCACGGAATCAGCCAAGCCGATATTATACACCCAGACGCCGGTCGGATTACCTGCGTAATCGAGGCTTGCCGGCCGCGATGTGTCGCCAAAACCATAGGCGCGATTTTTCCAGAGATCACCCGCAGTGCCCAAATCACTCAAAAGAAACCCTAGATCACCATCGGCCTGCATGATGCCAACCAAGGGATGATCTTCATTACTATTGCTCACCCTTGAATCATCAACATGTAGTATGAGTAGACCATCGCCAGGGAGGCTCCTGTCAAACCCGCGGCGGAATCTATTTTCAACGAGGAAGTATTCACCTATTGTACCAGGATATTCCCAATCTGGGCCACCAGGATCATCAAGCAGTTGGAAAGCAACTGCATTGAAAGGTGCGCAGGGAATGTCTTGGTTCTCGAGTTTTGACGTACCGATCCGGTCAACAACCGTGGGTACTACAAAACCGAGCTGGTATTTTGACCAAGCACACAAATGCGCTGGCGATGAACCCGGAAGATCTCGCTCATCTGCTCTACCCCAAGACCCCGCGCCCATTAGGTCAAATGCACCGATGCCGTACGTTGAATAGTCTGTATCATACAGGTCTGGCAACCCAAGAATATGTCCAAACTCATGGGCGAAAACCCCAACTGTGATACGACCCGTGTACTGCTCGAACCTCTCGGGTTCCATGGAGTAATAGTCAACATACACACCATCATCGGTCAAGTAAGCACCCGGACAACCGGTCCCCGTACTTGACAACTGCCACTGATGCGACCAGACATGTTGGGTGTATCCAGGAAAACCCTCTTCAGCACCTGGCCCAGCATGAACCACGAACACAATATCAACCGTATCATTGTTATCTTCGTCGAAACTAGAAAAATCAATTGCCGCATCTGCTAGACTACATGCTGTCCAGACTATGCCTTGTGCATTCTGAGGAAAACTGCCTGGATAAAGACCAAAAGAATCACCAACATAGTAGGAATAGCTTAACGGCGCTCTGTTCCATGCCGCGACCTCGCTGGCCTGGCTTATGCTGAATTTACCGTGCGACACCTCACGGTAATAATCCCTTAATGAAGATACGTTGTCGTAGTAAACAAGGGAATCAAATGAAGCGCTCCCATATTGATGCTGGTTATCCGGGAAATCAACGAGCAAGACCAACGCTTTTTTTTCACCCACTGGTTTTGGCAAACGGGAAATTCCCGCATTCATCAATTCAGGGTATTTGGGCGGTACGGGTCTTCTCTCTTTTTCCACATAAGGGTTGGGTGGCATAAGAAAGAACAGAAGGCAAAACATGAACATGGATAATTATATGCATGGTGTATTTGGTGTCAACGTCCTGCATAATACTCTAAATGACCTCAGAATATAATATTTAAGCGAAAAATCAATGGATTTTGCATAATCATCACTGGGTAAAAAACTACCCAATATGTGAAGTAAAATCCCCAGCCTCACGATTTTTCACACAAAACACATTAAATATCATCGATTTACATTGTAATTTCAGGAACAGATATTGCTATAAATATACATTGGAGACTGGAGGTAATATGGAAAAAAACGTTAATCGAAGGGCACTAACGAAACACCGATTTGGTTTCACCTTGGTTGAATTGATGGTTGTGATCGCGATCATTGGCATAATTGCCGTTCTTGCCGTACCTAACTTCGCGCGCATACAGAGACAAGCGCGCGTACGCGGTGCATGTCAACGAACCGCACAGCACTTTAAGCAAATACGAGAACGCGCCATATCAATGAACGGTAACTTTCAAATCACCTTTCCAAATCAATATACATATCGGCTATCACGGCCCAATGGTACTATCCAAGATTTCAGACTCAGTGGTGCAGGTGGCGGTATTGTTTATTTCGGAGGCGCCGGCGTTGCCGGACAACCCCCTGAAGCCAGCATGCCTGCTCCCGGTGTCAACGGCATTGATTTTCCCGGTGGTTTTCTAGAAATCGATGCTCGTGGAGGCGCGACCGGCGGTGTTCTCTACATAACTGATGGCAGAGACAACTTTGCTGTGGGCATTAATCGTTTAGGCAGGATCACAACCTATCGTTATTCTGGTGGCACCTGGAATTAGGGGAGGTGAAAATGAAGAGCAATTGCATTAAGCAGTCTTCCAGGAGAAATAATTCTATGGCGAACCGCGGATTCACACTCGTTGAGGTACTCGTGGCAATACTCATTCTTGCTATAGGTGTCCTCGCCGTATCACGGCTCACCGTGATGGGCGTACGGGCGAGTACGCTCATGAATCGACGCATGTACGCACGCGACGTGCTCAACCGATACTACGAACGCTTCATGGGTCTGCCGACACATGATTCGGTTCTTGCTTATCTGACTTCAGCTGACCTCAACGACACAATAGCTCCGGACTACGATGTTTTTGAAGATACGCCGGGCGGCAGATTCCGCGTTATCTGGAATATCGCCGATAGTATGATTACAACGACACCTGACACGCGTTTCAAGACCGTACGTATTCATGTCATCTGGCCGCAAACCCGACGTCCGCTCACGTCTGATTTGCTCAAGAGATATTAAGGAGGAATAATGGAATTATTTCACACCCATTTAAGATCAAACAAAGCAGCACGATCACGTGGTATGACGATGGTAGAATTACTCGTATCCTTGGTCATCCTGATGGTGGTCCTGGGTGCGGTCTATTCGATCCTCAATCTTCAGCAGAGCAAAGCTACCCAGGTTACCCGTACCACCGTGCTGCAGACCGATGCCCAAGTCGCGTTCACACTCCTGAAGTGGGATTTATTGCTTGCTGGATTGGGCTATCCCTTTGGCCAACAGGATGCGATTCAGCTCACGAATAACGGTAGCAGCGTCACCCTGAGGGCGACCGGACTTGGTTTTGAAATGAACCGCACGCAGTGGAGCTATTTGCTCGACAATGTAAGCGGCTCTGACCTGACCGTCCGCAAATGGGCTGATACGCTGGCAAACTTCACTATCGGGGACACGATCATGATCATGAGCGAGGTACGCGACCCTGTATACCACGACTTGATCATAACCAGTATTGACACGTTTACATATTTTGATCCGATATGGGGTTTACCTACTGAAGGACTTCGTTTGTCGGTGGGTACACCAGTGGCTGCACGGGCCGGACTCATGGTCTTCAAGCGTAATACAGATACGTATTACAATGGTTTGACTTATAATGTGGCTGGTGATACCCTGATGCGCGGCAATGAAGCATTGTTAACCGATGTCGAGGCGATACAGTTCAGATATGGTATTGACACTGATGGTGATGATATTATCGACCTCTGGCGTGATTCGAATAATCCGCCGTTCAACCCGAACTATGGCACCAAATGGGCTGTTCGCTTTACCATGGTTATTACCTCTGAAGGTATGACCGGGTATGAATATCCATATGATTCCGTGCTAATAGAAGACGACCCACCTTACTCATATCCGCTCAGTCCTGCTCAGAAACGCAGAAAACGCGCGATTCTCAGCAGTATTGTCTATCCTCCTAATCTACAACCTGAGGAGGGATAATGAGACACTCGATAATCAACAAACAGGAAAGTGGTATTGCCTTACTGGTTGCAATCGGGACTATGATTGTTGTCTTAATCGTTGGTTCACTGGCACTTTATATTGTAATACGCGGCATGAACGTAACGCGCGGCCAGACAAGATATGAAACCACTTATGAAGCGGCCGTTGCCGCCCTGGAAATCGGTAAGGCAAAGGCCGAGAGTTTAAATACTTTTCTCAGCGCCCCGCCGCTCATGGTCGATACGGTTAGGGTCGGTGGGTATGATGCGGCATTAGTTGCCGAGCGCACTTCGGCGCAGGTGATCACCATGTCTGGTACGGCCATCAAGTTTGCCCGTGCCATTTCCGGACCTGGTGCTACACCGGCTTCAGGCAGTTACCGAACCTATTATGTGAGCGCCACAATCCTGGGCCGTGGAGGTGAAAGAGTTGGCGTTGAGATATTGCAGCGCTTCACGGCGCAAGCACAGTAACCTCTAAGGAGGAAGCATGAATAAAAATTTAGTTAATAAAAAAGGATTTACGCTCAGCATAATCATTGTGGCTTGTCTATGGATCTCCAGCGCAACTGGTCAGAACCAGATAACGCCCTACTGCTGCGCGCCGCCGTTTGTTACCGAGGTGGTTGTTCCCAATATTCTGCTCTCACTCGATAACTCGGGAAGTATGTATGATCAAGCATACGCCGCAAATGTTACTACGATGGCGGATACAACTCGCTATTATGGCTACTTCAAACCGGATAGCAATTACCGGTGGGCTGTTAACCGCTTTCTGTCGGATCCTGCCGGACCTTTCCCCGGTCGCATCCTTAACTGGGCGTGCATGTCGCGCGCTGATGTTGCTAAAAAAGTATTAACTGGCGGCAAGGCGAATGTCACCGGCAATGTGGCATGTTTGGTGAGTGAAGGCAGGTCGGTCTGGACGAAACGGTATGAAAGAGATGGAGCGAATTTCAATACTTTCACCGTGTCCCACGCTGGGAATGACGCAACCGTTCTAACGATAACCGCGACCGGCGTGAATCCACCAATCACGGCTACCATTGCCAACCGACCGGTTGAGGTCGACATCCCGGAACCAGAATATCGAGGTGTACTAGATCAGATCGGCGACAAGGATGATGACCGACACTGGGATGAAGACGCACCTTTATTTGGACTTTGGCACTATAATTTTGACCGGGGCGGTTTCATCAGGGACTATATTGGCGATCCGGACATCATCGACATGCGGAATCACATCAATGACATGAAATGTGAAAACTGGACACCGCTTGCCGAGAATTATTTCGAAATACTCCATTACTTTTCCCAAGCTCTTCCTTACTATTTTAACGCCGACTATACAAGAAATCCCCGAGGTCTGCACGATCCGTACTATGACAAAAATCTACGTGATATGGTTCCTTGCCGCAAATCTTTTGTGATTATGATCACTGACGGCGAATCGACCATGGATTGGGATATCCCAGACGCAGATTTCAGTATGCCCAACTGCGTAAACCTGCGAAATTACTGGGACGGGGTCAATCCTCTCTTGCCCAGTAATGGCACTGATTACCTTGATGATGTATGTTTGTACGGACACGTTAATGATATGAGACCTGATGTCGGTTCTGGGTGGGGCGTCCGAGAATTGGATGACGATCAATCTATCGAGTGTTTTGTCATTTACGCTTTCGGCACCCACGGTTCAAATCTGCTCATGGATGCGGCAAAATGCGGCGGATTCGCAGACAAGAATGGTGATAACCTACCTGGCCCTGACTCAACTGAATGGGACAAAGATGGCAATGGAATTCCAGATAACTATCATCAGGCTGAGAGCGGTGCGGACATTGAGCAAGCAATCCTGAACATTCTCGTGGATATCCAGGCAAAGATCTCTTCGGGCAGCGGCGTATCCATGCTGAGCGTTGGCACCAAGGCGGGCGGTTCCACAGTTCAGGGTCAGTTCTACCCAAGAAAGATATTCAATACGGGCGAGGTTTTGGATTGGATAGGTACTTGTCAGAGTCTGTGGCTCGACCCATTTGGTAATCTTCGTGAAGACAATCAGCACGATGCGATACTCGATTTACAGAACGACTATGTTGTCACCATGGAATGGAGTGGTTCAAATGTCATGGTGACCCGGTACAGTGATATATTCGGGAACGGAGACAGTCTGGTCCAGGTAGATTACGTTCCGATTGAAGACCTCGTGCCGATTTGGGACGCGGGTAATTGGCTGTGGCAAAATCACAACCCACCAACCAACCGAGATATCTGGACGTCTTTTAATAACGTAAAAACTGATTTTAGCGTGGCAAATAGTGCACAACTCAGGCCACGGTTAGGAATCGGTCTGTCCCAGGCCACGGCTGATACGATTATACAATACATACGGGGCGTTGATTTCAATAACACAAACAGACGTACGAGAACTGCAGGTGGTATGGTGTGGAAGCTCGGCGACATCATAAATTCAGGCGCAACTCTGATCAGTCAGCCAATAGAACGCTACGATTTTATATACGGCGACATGTCCTATGCCCGTTACTATGATCAATATCGAAACCGTCGACAGGTTGTCTATGTCGGAGCTAATGACGGTATGCTCCATGCATTCAATGGTGGTATCGCCATCCGGTCAGCGGACAATGCCCTGCGACCAATAGAACTCAACCGTGCTGGGTATGACTTGGGTGAGGAACTCTGGGCATTCGCTCCTTACAATCTTCTACCCCACTTAAAGTGGCTCATGGACCCTGAATATTGCCATGTGTATTACGTTGACCTGAAACCGTATATAACTGACGCCCAGATCTTTGCTGACGATCCTGTGCACCCTGATGGTTGGGGTACTGTGCTTATCGGTGGCATGCGCCTCGGCGGTACGGCAATTCCCAATGATTTAGAGACCTGCCGTTCTGCGTACTTCGCGCTCGATATTACTAATCCACTTGATCCGCAACCCCTATGGGAATTCACTGATCCTACTCTTCAATACACTGTATGTTATTCAACCGTGGTCAAGGTTAAGGATAGCTGGTTTCTTGTATTCGGCTCAGGACCGATTACTTGTGGCGGCGACTGTGCCCAGAATGGAAGAATCTTCGTTCTCGACTTGAGAACCGGCGCATTACTCCGGACTTTCACTCTTCCGGATGCGCAATCCTTCATTGCTGACATCTTTGCCTGTGATTGGGGCATCGACTATACAGTAGACCGAATATATTTCGGCGAATGCCATTATGTAGGCGCACCAGTAAAGGACTGGCAGGGAAAAATCTATCGGATACTGACTCACGATCAGATCGACCCAAATCTCTGGACTATGGATATGGTGATGGATATGAAGCAACCAGTCACGGCTGAGGGCAGCGTAGCCACTGATGAGTATAATCACCTCTGGGTATACTTCGGAACCGGCCGGCTCTATTCGGATATTGACGAGAGTAATCAGACGAGACACTTATATGTCGGCTTCCGTGACGATACTACTCATAGTACAGATTATACGCAACTGTACAACGTGACCAATATCAGTATTGACACAAACGGTCTTGTGCAACCAGGCGATCTAGCATTTGATTCTTTACTCTCTATGGTTGACAACAGACTCGGCTGGTATCGGCAATATGGCCAGAACGGAGAGAGGAATCTGACGTCCTCACTAGTTCTTGGCGGCGCCGTGCTGTTCACAACCTTTGTGCCAAGCGGTGATATCTGCGAGTACGGCGGTTTTGGAAACCTCTACGCCCTATTCTACCGGACCGGGACTGCCTACACGAAGGCATTTCTTGGCGATACTCTGGGGTATAATCGCATTGTGTTATCGCTTGGTTCAGGTTACCCATCCGAACCCAGTCTCTACGTGAGTGCTGACCAGACCAAGGTCTTCATCCAGGTCGGTGGTGGCATCGTATCACCGGAAACAGGTATTCCTGGATTGCCACGGGCTGGCGTAATTCTCTGGAAAGGAAGATAAGGAGATCAACATGAAATACCTCTTGATTTGTCTAATAATAATGGCCCCGCCGCTCATGGCCGAAGAAATATCGCTTGGCATGGTCACTGGCATTAAAGGTAATTCGTTCATTCTTGTCGACGGGCTCGAGGTACCCATGCCGGGAGTGTCTATGGGTCGATACGTTGATAAAAATAGCCAAGCAGTTGATGCTGCCTCGGTTACTTTTCCGTTTACTGCATCTCTGATTGTCAACACAGACCTGCCAATACATATGCGCGCACAAACAACTGTCGTAAAGATACACAAATTCTACGATGTAGTCGATGGACGGCTAGTCGAGCGGAAATCTCCTTGACACATTCAATCCGGGGGAGAAGGTTACACTTTCTCCCCCGGTTGATTCAAGCATTGACTACTCAGTGCATTTGCCTATACTTTGCTTACGGAGGTGAACATTGAAGAGGCACTATGTGATTTTCCTGCTGATATTGGCGTTTTGTATTGTGAGCTGCGGCAGCAAAAAAGATGAAGCGGGCACCGCCGCAAATAACCCACCGGAAATAAAGAATATCACACTACTACCATTGAATCCTACGATTCGATCCGAAATCACGGCCCGTATTCTGAGTTCGGACAAAGATGGCGATCCTATCACCTATAATGTAACATGGTTCGTGAATGAACGTGAAATCGGCAAAGGAATGTCACTGACCTACGACGAGATCAAGAAAGGCGACAGAATATTCGCCGATGTAACGCCGCACGATGGTAAAACCTATGGTAAGACTGTTAGGTCAAGTGAGATAACAATAGGCGGCCTGCCGCCGAGAATTGTCTCGCTCTCGATAATTCCTGAAATCGTGTATGTCACCACGCCCCAGATTGTGCTCAACGCATTGTTTGAAGATCCGGATGGAGATTCAATAAAGCTCGTTGTACACTGGCTGGTCAAGGAAGAGGTGCTATCCGACACCTCACACATTCTTCAGTTACCACGTCTGGGACTCAAAAAAAATGATGTGATCACAGGGGCGGCTTTTGCCGATGACGGAGAGTACCGTTCCGAAGCCTTCACATTCGAGATAGCGGTCGCCAACTCGCCGCCGACGTTCAGGACGAAAACGGATTCGGTTAAATGCTCAACCGACAGCGTATACTATGCGTTGCCCGTCTATGACCCGGATGGCGACCCCCTTAGTTTTGAGATTTTAGAAGCACCACGGGGCATAGAAATCGATCCGCAACAGGGCGTCATACACGGCACGGTTGTTGCCGCGCAAGCCTTTGAAGTCGCGGTCCGCGCAACCGATACCGAAGGCGCCTACCTCGATGCACGATTTGTCCTGACTTCAAAATAGTTTCTGCTTAAATTTAATAAAAGAGATGCGGCCGGAATTCCGGCCGCATCTCTTTGTTATCTAAAAACTCCAATTATTTCTTTGGATGGTCAGGATCAGGAACGCATGCGTCGACAGGACATACTGCCGCACATTGGGGTTCATCAAAATGTCCCTCGCATTCCACGCATTTGCTGAAATCAATCACATATATTGGATCTCCTGCCGCAATTGCCTGAACTGGACACTCTGGCTCGCATAGTCCACAGGCAGTGCATTCATCATTGATCTTGTACGCCATATGACCTCCTTATCGAATCAGCGTATGAATTATAGTCAATTGCTGTATTTTGTCAATAACCCGGAATTTTGTGAGACAAGGAACGACCGAGCATGGGTTTTAAAGTAGAGCCTTTATGCTCGAATGATGATAAATCATAGTCATTATGTCATTTGGTCATTGTGTCATCCGTCACAAAGGCACGGGTCTAGCCTGATGAATCAGGCAACAACAAATATCATATAACCCCCGTAGTTGCCCAATTCATTGGGCAGAAACGGCGAAAAATCGTCTGATAAATCAGACAACTACAAATATCGTATAACCATCGTAGTTGCCCACCTGCTCTCATGTACAAAGGAGACAAAGAGATGTTTTACCGCACGATGATGCGTCTACAATTTACGCAGGATCACCAAGGCTAGGGGTGATCCATCCAGAGGTGTAATGACTTTGCTGGTCGAGATCCGGAAATTCCGTTTATGTAATGCTTTCTGTGCCTCCTCTATTTCCTTCTCAACACCTGGGCTCTTAAGAAAGATCGCCTCACCACCCGCTTGCAGCAGGTCCAGCACACCGATCAATTTCCGAATCTTACCCACGGCCCTGAGAAGTGCCAGATCGAATTTCAATCCCGAGTAAAACTCGGCTCGTGCATTCACGACGTCGACCCGGTCCAGGCCGAGTTTTTCAATCAGAAACCTCAGGAAATCTGCTTTCTTGCGCTGCGCTTCGAAAATCACTAACCGCGTATTGGGGGAAAAAATCTTCAAGGGCAACGAGGGAAACCCCGCTCCCGAACCAATATCGCAAATCCGCTTATGATTTTGGATATATGGCAAAACGACCAGGCATGGCAGAAAGTGCCGTCGGCTGATACGTTGATAGTCTCGGTGCGACAAAAGATGCACCCTTCCGTGATAAGAATACAAAACGCCCAGATATGTCTTAAATTTCTCGAGCGCGTCTTTGCTAAATACGATGCCGAGCTCATCCATACCTCTTTCGAGCTCGGCCATTTCACGCCCGATGTCGTATGTTGGATTACTCTGCTTTCTTAACCGCATCCCATATTTTATCCATTTCTTCTAGACTCACATCATCGATTTCTTTGCCTTGTTTCTTCAGTTCTCTGACAATCTCTCTGAACCTGCGGACGAATTTCTTGTTTCCATGCCTCAAGGCATCCTCGGGATCAATATTAAGATGGCGTGAGAGGTTCACACAGGCAAACAATAGATCGCCCATCTCTTCGCTGTGCGCCGTTTGTTCACTATCCTCCACTTCACGAAGCTCCTCTTTTACTTTCTCAAGCGGACCAGTATGCGACGCCCAATCGAAACCGAGCTTCGAAGCCCTTTCTTGAATAATCTTGGCGGCAAGAAGGGCAGGCAGAACATCTGGTATGCCAGCGAAAACATCTTCCTTGCTCCGCTGCCAAAATCGCAACACAGCGTGTTCATCTTTCAGTTCTTTATCAGCGAAAACATGGGGATGCTTGCCCTTGTACTTCTGAACCGTCGTCGTTATGATTCTTTCCAGACTCGCCAGCTCTCGCTCTTCCAGAATTCTTCCAAGAAAGACGGCAAGGAATATTATGTCGCCGATTTCTTCAGTGATTGCCTCAACCCTGTCAGCCTCGATCGCCTCCACCAACTCGTACGCTTCTTCAATCAGCTTACCCTTCAAGGATTCCAGGGTTTGCTTTCGATCCCAAGGGCATTTCTCGCGCAATGTCTTGACCAAGTCCAGGAGATCATCAAACATAACGAAGTTTCTTATACTACGTGGTCGATACAGGTTCAGCCGTCTTCATCATCCTGTATCGCCGGGCTGAGGTCTTTATCCTGAAAATCAGTGTAGAAATTCTCTTCGAAATTCAAACAACAAAGGAGTTTCCCGCATACGCCGGATATTTTGCTGGGTGATACATAAAGTTTCTGTTCCCTGGCCATGCGCAGGGAAATTGATTTCAATTCATTCAAAAAGGTCGAACAACAGAGATTTCGACCGCAGGGACCAATGCCTCCGAAAAGTTTTGAGTAGTCGCGGACTCCGATCTGCTTTATGACTACCCGCTTGTTCAATTTCTGGGATATGTGACGATGGAGCTTACGAAACTCAAGCCTCTTCTCGGCAGTGAAGTAGAATACGACCCGTTCCTCGTCATACTGGCAATGACACAGAACAGGTTTCATGGCGACCCTGAATTCCTCAACCGCTTTCTTAAATTCTATGAGACCGAAGTCCTCGTACTCTTCGAGCTCGCGCCGCTTCTCCAGGTCATCCTGAGTCACACGACGCATGATTTCTCCGTAAACGCTGCCTGCCTCCTCTCTCTGAAGCGAAACAATTCTTCCGATATCTATACCCTCCTTGCTTTTGATCATCACCAGTTCACCAGAAGCAAAACTCGTATCGCTCCGGCACCATTCACTGCGAAAAGGTGTTATTTGCACGTGGTAAATCATTCTTTACGCAAGATATATATCTTCTCGCCCTCTTTGATCATACCCAAGTCTTCGCGGGCTTTCGTTTCAATAAGATTACCTTTCTTATATTCATTAATCCGTTGCTTGAGAACCTCATTTTCAGCCTGCAGGATAACTATTTCTGTCTTCAGTCTTCGCTCCTCTAACGAGGCATCACTAAACCTGTAGACCCTTCTACCTAAGTAGAATACCGGAATTGCCAATATTACCAATATCAACAGGATTCTGAATCTCTTGGGTGAACGCTTGCGCCGACGCCTCATGTTCTACAAATCAAATTATACGCAAAATCAAATACTTGTCAACTCCTGCTCGAATGCTGCGCGTTGTTTCTGCCAATCACGCCTACCAGTTGCGCAATGCGGACCTTGGTGAATTGCCGGAGATAGTAAAGCAAGGCACCGAATGGCTGTCCTCTTGCTTCCCGAACCCAACCTAGGGGTATATGCGCGGTCCAACGCATTATGCCAGTAATGCCAAAGAGCACCTGTTCAGGCTCAAGATGAAAACCAACCATATCCAATGCCTTGGGTAGCAAAAACCCAGATAATAACATAGTAATGATCATTGCGGTGCCCGAGAATGCACCAACAATACCCGAGTAGATTTGACGTTTATCTTGAGGAGCGATTGCCAAAACAAAATTCATTGCCACGATATTCGTACCCGCCCACATAATACCTGAGGTGATTGCCTCGAAATAGAGAATCCAGGAATTTTGCATATTCACAAATATCCACACAAGCGGATTAATGCCTCCCAAAATAATGGCGATACGCATTGCTGCTTTATTCCCGAAGCGATCGATGACCATTCCCCATGGCCGTAACGCCAGAATTGCTGCTACGGCACTAATCGTTCCATATATTTGGATATGGACCAATGACATATGCAATTTTTGTATCATGAACGGCTGCCAGAATGGCGAACCCACACCCAGGGCGAGCATCCACCAAGAGTTGTAGATCAGGAATCTTCTGAAATTCGTATCGCGCAAAGAACCCCTGACCGTCTGTATAAGGCTCCCGCTCTCAACTTTTTTCTTCCGCTCGGGCTGTCTACGGAGAATCGAGACGCCAAGGAACCCGAAGATTGCGGCAATCATGAAAACTAAGATAAACGCTACATTCAAATACTCGGGTCCGACTACGCCTACGCTCGGCAACCGCACAAATCGTTCGATCACTCCAAACGTCTTTGGATCAAAAAGGTCAACAAGCGCACCCAGAAAGTAGCCAATCAGCAGACCAGCAATCATGTAATAACGAGAACGCCACGAAAAAAAGCGTCCGCGCAGGCGTTCGGGTACCACATCAGAAATCCAAGCAATCCACGCGTTAGTGCCCATTGCATGTAGCGAGGTGCTGACCGACAACAGCAACAGAAATACCCAGATCGCTATATAGTGCGGGAAAAGAAAAGGTAGTATTCCATAAAGCAAAGCCAGTGCACGTCCGGCTGTTGCCAGCCTTATGATTATGCTTTTCCGGGAGGTTCCCCGCCGGGTCAGGGCAAACCCGAATAGTTGAAATGCAAGCGAAAGCTGCCCAATGGCCGCAAGAATACCCAGTTGAGAAGGCAAAGCGCCGAGCAATAAAGCAAAGCGCGTAACGAATGCGCTGTTCACTGTGGCCAGCGAAATGTAGACCTGTGTGTATATGCCCTCAACAACAGAAACCCTTATTGTGTTGCGAAGTTCAGAATCTTTGCCTGTGACCGACATGAATCCCTAAACATAAACATTATTGCAGATAAGTCAAGATCCGGCTTCTGGGGTCAAATCTTTACATGTGACAAATATTTTTCTTCTCAACATCATTCGCCTGCGAAAATTGAGTGCATAAGCACTGAAACTGAGGAAAGATTGAATGAACTAGTTTTGTCACATGTAAAGATTTGACCCCAAAAGTTGCTACAAAAAAAGAGGGCGGCAAATGCCGCCCTCTTTCGATAACCTCCCTTTATTTAATATAAATCATTTTTTTGGTATCGGTCAATTCA
>Ga0209636_10000915_pt1 | contig 29247 bp, 26 predicted proteins | sample DeeMarSWOR152_54_FD_187464 | JGI IMG/M metagenome (GOLD analysis project Ga0209636, IMG submission 187464) | Marine sediment microbial communities from White Oak River estuary, North Carolina - WOR-1-52-54 (SPAdes) (version 2) | ecosystem: Environmental > Aquatic > Marine > Intertidal zone >...
ACGCCCCCCCATTTGACACAAGAATCGACGTTGTCCAGTCTGGCGCGCATGTTGGTTCGCGTGCTGTACGAGGTTTCATTGAGACACACAAACCGGCGGCTGCTATATCTGCCCACATACACGAGGCAAGGGGAACAGATAAATTGGGTGGTTCGTTTTTAATAAATTCCGGGAAATTTTCGGAGGGTTATTTTGGGTTAATAAACGTAAGGAATGGTTCTTCTGCGGGTCGTGTATTAAATTTGAATGAATGATCCTACCCGTTTGTTTCCTTTAGAAAGAGGATAAACAACCGATTAAAAAGATATTATTATAACACTGTTATATAATATTATTTATTATAAACCCTCCAGAGGAAACAAGGGAGTGTGGGTTTATATTTATTCCAAGAGAAAAGGCTTTATTTCTTTAGGAGCATAAACTACTAATATGCCACGCACAATCCAAACAATCTTCCAGGAGTTTATAGAAAAAAAAACACAAATTTTCAAAGACAGAAACACACTAACATCTCACTTCACACCAGAAACAATTCCACATAGAAACGAACAAATCAACAGCCTTGCCTCCATCCTTGCTGTTTCTTTGAAGGGCGGGCGCCCATCCAATGTTTTTGTGTATGGCATGACGGGGACCGGAAAAACGCTAGTATCAAGGTACGTATGTAAGGAACTTGAAAAAATATCCAACCAAAGCCCCGCGCAAGTAAAAACCATATATATAAACTGTAAGATGAAAAAAATTGCCGACACAGAATATAGGCTGGTTGCCGAGCTATCCAGGGCGCTGGGGGAAGAAGTGCCGACGACAGGCCTCCCAACAGAACAAATATATCGCACTTTCTTTTCTCTATTAGATTCTAAAAACTGGGTTTTGATTTTAGTATTGGACGAGATCGACGCACTTGTTAAAAAAATGGGAGACGATTTTCTTTACAACTTTACTAGGATAAATCAAGAACTTAAAAATGCAAAACTATCAATAATTGGTATTACCAATGACCTGCATTTTATTGATGTTTTAGACCCACGTGTCAAAAGTTCCTTGGGAGAAGAAGAAATATTGTTCCCACCCTATAATGCTTCAGAGCTGAAAGACATTCTTAAACAAAGAATTGAAACCGGGCTTACACCAACCGCCCTATCGGAAGAGGTGGTCCCAAAATGCGCTGCTCTGGCCGCCCAAGAACATGGCGATGCAAGGAGGGCCCTTGATTTGCTCAGGGTTGCTGGTGAAATAGCGGAGAGACAAAACGACCCAAAAATAACAGAAAAACACGTTGACACCGCCCTAGAAAAAATAGATTACGATAGGATTGTCGAGTCTGTTAAGTCATTACCAAAACAAAATAAGGCAGTTTTATTATCGATAATAAACCTAGAAGAGAAGGAACACGAAAGCATACAGACTGGAGACGTTTACAGTGTTTATGAAAACATATGCAAAGACTGTGGGTTGCACCCGCTAACACAGAGGAGGGTCTCAGACCTATTATCTGAATTAGATATGTTGGGTATAATAAATGCAAAAATAATTTCCCATGGGAGGTATGGGAGAACAAGGGAAATAAGGTTGAATGTTTCGGGGGGCGTTGGGAAAAAAATTAAAGAAATTCTTAGGCCCAACCTATTCATTTAATGGGGGTGTCTATGTTCAGCGAAGAAGAAGTTATTCGGTTGTTTTTAAAGAATGGCTATCAACTTTCGAAGGGCGCGTTGCCCCTCGTTCTTCATAACCCACATAAAATATTGGAAGATGTTTCAAAATTAAGACCAAGACCCTTCATCATAACAGAAGAACATGTTAAAAAAATTTTTACGTCTTCAAAAAAACCAAAACCCGAAATAATAGTATTAAAAAGATATGAAATACTAAAAAAACAAATCAAAATAAAAGACTACATTAAAAATTTTCAAACAAGATATGAAAAGATAAAGAACATACTTACAGAGAGAATGAGGGGAGAAAACATAATATCCATAAACAAAATACCCCCATATGTATCAACATTTTCTGTAATAGGTATAGTAAGAAGAAGGGGGCAAAACAACATATTGATAGAAGACCCGTCCGGTGAAGCAACCATAAACTTTGATACTGACATAGGGAAAAAATTAGATGAAATAAAAGTAGACGATGTCATCGGTTTTACATGTAAGAAAATGAAGGAAAATTTGATTGCAAAAAACATATATTTTCCAGAAACACCATCAAGCAGAGAAATCAACAAAGCAGATGAAGGCATAAAAGTGGCATTTCTGTTCGACCCGCCTTCTCTCGAAAAAAAACAACAAAAGAAACTCTACGACATTTTAAATAAAGATGAACTTCTGTCTTCCGTGTTTGTGTTTAAAACCAGTTCAATTAAAAAAGAAGAACACCCCAAACTCAATTTAATAGAAATAACGAAGGACTCAGCGCCCACCTTATTTCAAATAGATAAAATCAAGATTTTGGTGTTGCAAAAAAAATTCTTCAGTTTGAGCAAAGAAGTAGAACCACTTAATTTTATAATATCGATTTTACGACACAGAAATTTGATACGTTCTTTTGACCCCAAAATTCATATTGGGGATAACAATTTTGTCTTAGATGAACCCCCGGATATAATAGTTTCTGACTTTGAAGGGGGGTTTTACAAAAATTTTAAAGGAACCACCATTGTACTGAACTCAGATCCTACAAAACTTTTTTTAATAAACCTAAAGACTAGGGAAGTCATCGAAAAATCCTTATAACCATAATTCTTATATTTTTCGACCGACAAGTACATAAAAACTTAACTCATAATTTAAATTCATGGAAACGAAATTTCAGGTTCTAGATGCAGACTACATAATAAATGGTTCCAAACCAATAATACGTCTTTTTGGTAAAACCGATGACAACAAATCTATCACTGTTTTTTATGAAAACTTTTTACCCTATTTTTATGTCCTACCGGCCGACGGGAAGAAGGCAGAAATAAAAAACATCCTTAACAAAAAATTTAAGGACCTTGTTCTTAAGGTGGAAACGGTGGCGAAACGCCCACCAATTGGGTATCAAGAGAAGGCAATGAATTTACTGAAAATTACTCTGAATAATCCGGCCAAAACTCCGCACATCAGAGATTTTTTAAAACAAGAAAGAGCAATAAAACAAATTTTTGAGGCAGACATCCCGTTCAAGTACAGGTTCATGGTCGATCATAACATTTTTGGAATGAGGTGGTATCGAGTCGTGGGAAATGGTATAAATACGAGCACAGTAAAAACAGACAAAAAAATAGCGGCGAATGGGCTCGAAGAATTGAGCATAGAAGAGAATGTGAAATTGAAGTACATGAGTATAGATATTGAAGTCGTCTCTGGAGAAACAGGCATGCCCGACCCTGAAAACGACCCAATAATTATAATAAGTATGTGCTTTTATCCTGCTTATAATGGCAGGAACTCTGTCGTTCTGGCCGCAAAGCTAATTAGAAAACCTGAAAAGGATACTTTTGGTTTTTTAACGGAAAAAGAGATGTTGAAGGAATTCATCAACACAATTGATAGGTTCGACCCAGATATAATCCTTGGGTATAACATAAACAACTTCGATCTACCGTACATCGAGACCAGGTTGAGAAAAAACAACCTATCCAGAACACTCGGTAGATGCAACCAGAAACCAATCATGTCTAAAAAACTGGCAATCAGGACTAGAAACAGTCTATCTGGTCGAATAATAACAGATGTCTATAGTTTGATAAAAGAAGCGACAATAAAGTTTGGTCTATTTAAGGGGTTGAAGAGATATAGTTTGGGGGACATATCCAAACTAATTCTTGGGGAAGGCAAAATTGACGTATCACACAGTGAGATAAATGGCCATTGGTCTGATAATGGGACGAAGTTGAAAAAACTTTTAGACTATAGCAGAAAAGATGCGTTGTTGCCCATGAAAGTACTCCTTAAGGAACAAATGTTGGACAAATTCTTGGAGATATCAAAAGTATCTGGTATCCTTCTGCAAGATGCAATAGACGGTGGGGAGTCAACAAGAATAGAGAATCTACTCTTGCGCGAATTCAACAAAAATAATTACGTTATACCGTGCAGGCCCGAGCCCGACGAAATCTCACGAAGAAACATTCAGAAGAGAGGTGAGGGATTAAAGGGGGCGTTCGTTCTGGACCCCGAAATAGGGTTTCATGATAAATGTGTCGTCTATTTGGATTTCCGTAGCATGTATCCCAATATTATACAATACTTCAATATTTGCCCCACAACAATCCTTTTAGAACCCGAAACAAAAATTAAATCTCTTCAAACACCTAACAAAACTAGGTTTTTATCCCCAGAGATAAAGGAAGGCATAATACCAACAATTCTAAAATACCTCCTTAAAACCAGAGCAAAAATCAAAAGCGAAATGAAGCGAGCGAAAAAACCAGAGAGAAGAAGATATCTATATGCTAAACAGTATGCGTTTAAAACAATTGCCAATGCATTCTATGGCCATATGGGTTACATCCGGGCAAAATTATACGTTTTGGATATAGCTAATGCAATAACAAGCACCGGAAGAGAGATGATACAGAAGACAAAGAAAATCGTTGAATCAAAAACACCTTACAGAGTAATATATGCAGATACAGACTCAATAATGGTTAAGTTAAAAACAGAAGAAGTTAAAGAAGCATTTAAGATGGGGAGGGAAATAGCTGATTTAATTAACGACGAAATACACCACATGCTTGAATTGAAAATAGAAAGTGTATTTAAAACACTCTTAATTCTTGCCAAAAAGAGATATTCTGGCTGGAATTTTGAGTCTATAGATGATGGTTTGGAAGAGTCCATAATAACTAAAGGCATTGAGACTGTTAGAAGGGATTGGTGTGATTTAGTTTCAGAAACGTTGGAAGAAGTATTAAACACAATACTTAAAGAACAAGATATAAAAAAGGCAGTAAAAATAGTCAGGGACAGAGCATGTGACATAAAGACAGGGAAGATGGATATTGACAAGTTGATCATAACAAAAAGTATTTCCAAGTCACTGAAAAGTTATAAAGGCATCCAGCCTCACATAGAGTTAGTTAAAAAAATGAAGGAAAGGGACCCAGCATCTGCTCCTGGTGTCGGCGACAGAGTCGGGTTTGTAATAGGTAAGGGCCTGCAAATGATATCAAAAAGGGCAGAAGATCCCGAATATATGAAGAAACATGGGTTGTTACCAGACCCCAAATATTACATAGAGAGCCAACTTTTACCGCCCCTGGAAAGGGTTTTTGAAGCCCTAAGAGTTGACAAGTCAGATTTGATGGGTATGGGAAAACAAATGGGGCTGTTTGATGTCATAATTACCGAAACAAGGGAAAAAAAGTTTGAAGAATGTCTGACAGAAATAGATGGCTTCATTTGTAACAATTGCAATAATGTGTTGAGAAGGGTTCCACTTTCAGGGAAGTGCAATTTCTGCAACGGTGAAATAGTTTTCTTTAAGGGAGACAAAAGATCAAGAGTGTACAATCCTTGGCATCTTCTATAGGAAATTCTTAAGAAATCGGTAATTGTAGAAGTAAGTCATGTGAAGTCACATTAATAGGAGTTCCAAAAGAAACGAGGGGGTGTGAAGTTCACATCATAACTTCCACCCGTTTACTGGGTTTCCACTGGAAAGCAGGGGGTCACATGAAATTCATTCAAAAATAAATTAACTTCACTTATAATTTACCCAAATCACGTGAGTTAAATGCCAATAAATCTTAAAATATTGGGCGTTAAACCAGCAAAGAAGAAAATAGTTGGCAACAATAAAACTCCCATACAATGGGACCTTCTAACTTCCAAATAAGCACATAGAATTCCGATGGAGGTTGAAGTAAAAACAATTAAAAGCCCAAATGGTCCCGTTAATAAGAAAACCATACATGCCATAAAAATAATGATCAAGAAAGATAATTTTGTGTAATTTATCCTTTCTAAATATTTTGGAATTCTTTTCCCCAGATAAAAACATATTGAGGCCGCTATACCAGCGGTAAACAATATAACACCAACCAAAAATACTACATCAAAAAAAGTTATTTCCCCCAGTAATCTTTCTATTGCAACACCCCCCCTCTAGTAGTAATCTATGTCCTGGTAAAACCGATAAAGCTGTATCGGCATCATGTGCACCAAGAAATATTGAGGGGATGTAATCTATGAATATCTCCGTTACTGCGACAGAAACAATCAAAACAGCGAGATAATATGGTGAAGGAAAAAAGAATGAAAGAGATAGCAAAAGGGGTATTGTTGTATTCACGTGAATACCTGGTGTCCGCCCTGCAAGGATGCCAATCGCCACTCCAAGAAAAACGAGTAAGATCGCCCACCAGATCATCTACTCACTCAAGATTTTTATATCCTCAACCTTCCTTGGTATAATCTGTAGTTGACCTTTGTATTCATCAACTAACCCAAAAACCGATAATAAACTTCCTAATTTGAAATTTTCTTCCTTGATACCAGCTTCCTCCATATCATTCATGAAACCAACAAACAAAGGAACCTGAATTTTCGTTCTATTATCCGAAATCGTTAAGAAAAGATGACCAGCCGGATGTAAGTTTTTGTAAACAATTTTTCCAGATGTAGAAATAGACCTCCCGATCAATTCTGGTGTAACATCATTGATGTTCATTTATTCGGGTTGGATGTTCTTTGCTGCTATGTAAATCAGGATTAAACCTAAAATAGAACAAAAGAACGAGATTAAAATCAAATAATTACTCTTGAAATCAAAAGATAACATAAGTTTAAATTTTCTTTCCCTTAAATAAAAACTATGCTTCCCAGTTTAGATCCGAAAAAAATGGAGCAAATGCTCAAGAAACTAGGCATGAAGATGGATAATATTCCAGCCAATGAGGTTATAATTAAAACCGATTCTGGCGATATAACTATAGAAAGACCTCAAGTTATCAAAACCAGCATGAAAGGACAAGTTGTCTTCCAAGTTTCTGGTAACGTGAAGGAACAATCATTCTCCGATGAAGACGTGAAGCTCGTTATGGAGCAAACTGGCGTGAAAGATGAAAACAAAATTAAACAAACATTACAAGAAACAAGTGGCGACATAGTAGAAGCGATAATGAAACTAAAAAACGAATAATTATTTTTCGGTGTGTCTCCTGATTAAATCATAATATACTGAATTGGCCATGGTTGTATAAACCAACATACATATAAAAATTGTTAAAGCAAACCCCCTTAATTCTTCAGTAATAAAAAATAAGATACTTGAAACAACCAAAACTATTGTTGTTAATTTCCATAGAACTTCCGAGTAACGTTTGTAATCAAATGAGACATGAACTTTTCTCAGAGTCTTTTCCCCAATTGAACTCCCAACAAATGCTGTTATAACAGTAATCGATATTAGGCCCATTAGTGCTGATATGTCCAGTACCCATTTACTCATGGCAACACCCACAGCCATTATGAACATTAACAAAATTGCTAACCAACTAATCCAGCTTCTGATTTCCCCGCTTATTAGACTTAATCCAATGCCAAACAAGAAAAATAAAATCACTAACCATGGGGCGACAACTATACTCAGAATAATTGCTATTTCCCCTAAGATAATCAGGATTAAAGGTAAAACAAGAAAACCATTGCCCCGGTATCTTGCAAAAAAGAAAATTGCTAACCCACTCAGTACAATTACTGTAATATAGGGAAAAATGCCCCATAACGAGTTTTTTGGTTTTAAAACATCGCTTTTTACTAGGGTGAATTCTGTAGGCAATCTTTTAGATTCTATTATCGATAATAACCTTGACATGTCGTTTGCTGCCAGTTCTAATGTAGATTCATACTCCCATATTACAAAATCTCTTTTTTCTTTTCCAATATCCAAACCACTTATTGGTAAACTAACAACCAATTCATTATCGACAGATATGATAAGAGGATTTGTTAAGAAACTCTCACCTGTAGCTGGGTTTATTGCAACTTCTTGACCTTTTGTTATTTTTGCAAAATTCTTACTGGCATTTTCTGATAGAGATACAGAAATGACGAATACGTACCCACTATCTTGTTTCATCAACCGAGTAGGTTTTAATCCAAGTCCAGATTCCTGCATTAAACTTAAGTCCTTTTCATCAAAAACCATTCCTGACAATCTTGTAGAGTTCAATGTTATGTTTTCAACATGGAACTTAACTTGTTCTAATGTAAAATATTCATTGATACCATATTCGGAACCGTTTATTGAAATGAATTCACTATCCTTTAGAGTTATTACGTAGTTTTTATCGTTGAAGCTGAACCCCCCCTTACCACCTTTCAGTTCAATTGTTTGTGTTAATTCCCCTTCAAGTGCACCCCTATCAATAAGATACCTAATATACATTTCCTCATCTGAATCAGTCAATATTTGAATCGAATCATCCCCAACCCCAACTTTTGTGTTTATCAAACCGAAACTAATTATTCTTGAATTTATTGTTTTAACTATGTCTCCTAAAATCGATTCCGAGCCTTCTTTCTGTCTGAATGAGTAAATTAAACCACCGCCCATGTCTATACCCAACCTTAATCCCCCAGTTTTTATTTCCCTCACAATTAAATCTAGACTAGAATTCTCCCCAATGGTGCAACTTCTCGGGTTGTTATTGATTATCAAGGTGATTGATCCTTTTAGGTTCTTTGTAGCCCCAAGGAAATCATTGGTGTTTGTAATTGGACGGCCAACTATTTCTGTTATAACCGAGCCTACACTTACTACATCTCTACATGCCGAATTCTGCCCGACAGATGTAACTACAACACCGCTACCACCGATGAAGTGGTAATATATAAGAATGACTAATGAAATTAATCCTAAACTTAACAAAACTAAATGTTTAAAATATTTCATGTTTTAATGATGAACTTTGAAAATTTAAATATAAAATTCTTTTTAGGATAAAAATTAATAATCTCTTTGTCAAACTATTCCTAGATAATATGGAAGTTTTGATTTTACCCTTCTTCATCTCTCTTTTAACTTCAATTGTTTTAACTTGGTCAATTATAAAATATTTTAAAAGGACCAATGTTGTCGCTTTGGATTTGCATAAAAAACAAAGACCAAAAATAGCCAATAGCGGTGGATTGGCAGTCTCTCTTTCGATAATGTATGGATTGTTAGTATTCATTTCAGTCCAAACGTTTCTTTATAATAAAACTGAGCAAATGGTTTACCTTTTCGCTTCTGTTCTTTCTATCATTTTGATAACTATAGTTGGTTTTCTTGATGATTTGGATAGCGTTGATGTTATTGCAGGAAAAAGAAAAATTCGTGCGGGGGTGAACCAATGGTTAAAACCATTGGCTACATTGGCAGGGGCGGTACCACTTATGGCGGTTAGTGCTGGAGAAACTACAATGACAGTTCCAGTTTTCGGTTCGATAAACTTTGGGCCAATTTATCCTATAATTTTAATACCACTCGCTGTAGTTTTTGTCTCAAACGCAATAAACTTACTAGGGGGGTTCAATGGTTCTGAGGCTGGAATGGGGCTGGTCTATTGTTTCTTTTTGGGGATAGTCGCATTAAGAGGAAACCAATTAGTCGCGGCCGCAATCTTTTTTTCTGCGTTTAGTGCACTGCTTGGATTTTTATATTTCAACTGGTATCCTGCCAAAATACTCCCTGGTGATAGTCTAACTTACTGTTTGGGCGCCGTGGTAGTTTCTGGCGTAATCATTGGAAACATGGAAAGAGCAGGTTTTATAACAATGTTTCCATTCTTTATAGAATTCTTGTTAAAGTTGAGATCAAAGTTCAAGGCTTCTTGTCTTGGTAAATTGAGAAAAGATAGAAGATTGGACCCACCATATGGTAAAAAAATCTATTCATGGACACATATTATAATGAATTTAGGTAAGTTGACGGAAAAACAAGTTACTTTAGTTCTTATTTTGATAGAAATATTTTTTGGCGTTCTATTATTTTTATAAAACCTTTGAATAAAAATCAGTTAGACTAATTTTTAAGATATCGCCATAATCCTTATCAGTGTTCACAGGCAACCAATTTCCCCATGGAATCTCATATACCATCAGCCAATCCCTTTTCACTAGTTCTGGTATTACAACACTCTCGAATTTGAAGGGGGACTGGAAACCATCCAAATGATCCAAAACCTCCGGCTCTAAAATGTATATTCCCACATTGGCGTGTTTATTTATAAGAGGCTTTTCCTTAAAATTAACTACCCTTTTCAATTTATCATCTATATCCTCAGTCTCTATTATACCAAAGTCACACCTGAAACTATCGGTTGCCACCAAAGTTGCTTTAAACCCATGTTTTTTGATGCCAAGCATATGTGATTTTATTAGGTCTAATGGATCTAAACGAACAAAATCATCACAATAAAAAACAATCACAGGACTATTTTTGGACAATTTTCTATTCCCGATAGCGTTCTTTATTGCTCCACCAGTTTCCAACCTTGCATCTTCAATAGAATAATCGATGTTTACACCAAATTTACTTCCGTTACCGAAATGCCGCTCTATCATCTCACTCATGTATCCCGTACAAAAAACGTATTTATCTATACCGAGCTTTAACCAAGGTTGCATCGAGAATTCAAGCATGGGCTTTTTTTCTGTACCTACGGGTAACAATGCCTTCGGTTGGTTGTTAGTAAAAGGCCTGAGTCTTCGACCTTCACCACCAGCCATTGAAACTCCGCAAACCCTCGAAACGTATTTCTCTAACATAAAATCCTATATGAATGAACGGGATAAAAAATTTAAATCTTTAGTACAATCAAGTAAACCCCACCACATATAAGTAGTATCCCAAAGAACCTGAAAACCGTTAAGCTCTCATGGAAGAGAAACTTGCTTAAAATGGCTGTTAGGATATATCCTATCGATATCAAAGGATATATGAAACTCAACTCCTCTTGAGATAATGCAACTAACCACAACATCGATGAAAAAATATATAATATTATTCCGATAAAGACAAATCTTTGGAAGACTATTGAAAAAATTTCCGAAGAAAAGACATTCTTTAAACCAATAGCTCCTATAGAATTCATTCCCATCTTCATAGATAATTGACCGAAAACAGCCAGAATTACGGAAACAAACACCAACAATAACACACTCATTTTTTTCACCTTAACCTTTTGTTTCATGTTTAGATTTTGAAACATATTTTAATAAACTTTTTAAGTTTATGCTTGATAATCATGTTGATAGATAACATGAGAATAGTCATATTGGGATCTGGTTATGTCGGCCTAGTAACTGGCGTTTGTTTTGCTGACAAAGGAAATGAGGTTTTCTGTATAGATTTGGACAACCAAAAAGTGAAAGCTATTAATGAAGGCAAATCACCAATATACGAACCAGGTTTGAAAGAACTGTTGAGAAGGAATATAAAATTAGGTAGAATCAAAGTATTTCTCGCCAAAGATTTCTACTCTAAAAGGATAGTTACTGATGTAAGTTTTATTTGTGTACCCACGCCATCTAATGAGGACGGTTCGATAAACTTAGATTTCATAAAATCTGCATCGCGCGACTTAGGTAATTATATTAAAGATATGAACCAATATCATGTTGTTGTGGTCAAGAGTACTGTTGTCCCAGGAACAAGCGACAGTGTTGTCCTTCCAAATTTAGAAGAATATTCTGGGAAGGAGGTCGGTGAAGATTTTGGTCTTTGTATGAACCCAGAGTTTTTGAGAGAAGGTTCGGCCATAGAAGATTTCTTGGATCCAGACAAGATTGTCGTTGGTTCTATAGACGAGAGATCTGGTGATGTTTTAGATAAGATATATAAAACATGGGGAAACAAACCACCGAGAATTAGGACCAATCTGAGAACGGCAGAAATGATAAAATATGCTCAGAATTCATTCTTGGCAACGAAAATTTCTTTCATAAATGAGATCGCCAACATCTGTCAAAGGTGTGGTATAGATGCTAAAGATGTTTCTTATGCTATAGGGTTAGATCCAAGGATAAGTCCTCATTTTCTAAAGTTTGGTGCAGGTTATGGTGGTTCATGTTTTCCAAAAGATGTCAAAGCCATAATTTCCTGTTCTGAAAAGATTGGCTACGAACCAACACTTCTCAAATCTGTTGTTAAAGTCAATGAAAGGCAGCCCTTGGAGGTTTTAAAGATGGTCGATGATTTGAGAGGAAAAACAGTTTCTATCCTTGGTTTATCATTTAAACCCGACACTGACGATATTAGAGAATCACCTTCAATAAAACTAATAAAAGAATTACAAAAACACGATACAGCAATAAAAGCCTACGACCCAAAAGCAACAGGAAACATGAAGAAATTGTTCCCAGATGTAACTTATACCAAGTCTCCATTAGAATGTTTGAAAGATTCTGACATATGTTTTGTTATGACAGAATGGAAAGAGATAAAAGAGTTGAAACCGAAAGATTTTTTAACTCATATGAGAACACCCTTCGTCATTGATGGTAGGGGGGTTTTCAATCCAGAAGAAAAGAAAAAAGCTGGTGTGATATACAAAGGAATAGGGTATGGATTGTCATGAAAAAAGTGAAATTCGTCGGTTTGATACCGGCCGCTGGTAGTGGAACTCGGTTGTATCCTTTCTCTAGAGCAGTACCAAAGGAGATGTACCCCATTCTTGGTAAGTCTGTCATTGAACATTCAATCGATAACTTAAGAGAAGGTGGGATCAAGGACATTTTTGTCATTGTGGGGAATCAAAAAGGTGCATTGATGGATTATATTGGAGATGGCTCTTTTTTTGGCGTGAAAGTTGCTTATATTTTTCAAACTCAAAGAAAAGGCTTAGGACATGCAATTCTTCAAGGAAGGAATTGGATAAAAGAACCATTCGTAACATTACTCGGCGACTCCTTCATTGAACCAAAGAAAGAAATTTTGAGAATCATAAAATTACATGAAGAAAAAAGACCAATCGCAACAGTCTTACTCTTTAAGGTCAAGGATCCTATGGGTTATGGTGTTGTCAAGTTAAGAAAAATAAAAGACAATTATGGTATTGTCGAAAAAATGATTGAGAAACCGAGCCCTGAAGAAGCAGAAGAGTATATGACGAATGGAGAATATTATGCTTTATGTGGACTTTATATTTTTGAACCAAGGATATTCGAATTTATCGAGAAAACTCCTCCTGGAACAGGAGGCGAGATATGGATTGCTGATAGCATTGATTTGGCTGTTAAGAGCGGTGAAAAGGTCTATGGTATGCTTTTGGTGGAAGGAAAATACTTGGATGTCGGTAAATGGAGGACTGTATTTGAAGTTAAAAAATATATGCTCAATAATTTTGATGTTGAGGAAATGATTAGAGAAAGAGAAGAAATGACAAAGAGAATTACGGACAACGTAGGGTAACTAAAATGAAAGTTCTTGTCACTGGCGGCGCAGGCTTCATAGGCTCTTTCCTTTGCGAAAGACTTTTAGAAGAAGTGTATGATGTCATATGTTTGGATAATTTTTCCACTGGTAAGAAATCAAATATTGCACATTTGATGACTAATCAAAAATTCAAATTAATTGAACATGATATTACCAAACCAATTGATTTAAAAATTGACTATATTTTTCACTTAGCAAGCCCTGCTAGTCCAGTTGACTATCAAAAACTTCCTATAGAAACTTCAATGGCCAATTCCATCGGAACCTTCAACATGCTCGAATTGGCAAGAAAGAGTAATGCTAGATTTTTGTTGGCCTCTACATCTGAAGTTTATGGCGACCCTTTAGAGCATCCCCAAAGAGAAACCTATTGGGGAAATGTTAATCCTTTTGGAGTTAGGAGTTGTTATGACGAATCCAAGAGGTTTGCCGAGACGTTAACGATGTCATTTTTCAGGAAGTATGATTTGGATGTCAGGATAGCAAGGATCTTCAATACTTTTGGTCAAAGGATGAGAAAGGACGATGGGAGAGTGATACCAAACTTTATAGTCCAAGTCTTATCAGGACAACCAATAACGGTTTATGGTGATGGTAAACAAACCAGATCTTTTTGTTATATAACGGACATGATAGATGGGTTGATGAAATTGATGTTCAAAGATAACCTTTCTGGTCAAGTCGTCAACCTAGGCACTACAGAAGAAAGGACTATAATAAGTCTTGCTAGATTAATAAAAGATTTAACTCAAAGCAAATCCAAGATAATTTTCAAACCCCTACCCGAAGATGATCCAACGAGAAGGAAACCAGATATAACTAAGGTCAAAAAAATGTTAAATTGGGAACCCAGAGTGGATTTTGTTAAAGGGTTAAAGGAAACGATAGAATGGTTTAAGGGGAGCTGAAAGCATGAAAGTTCTTGTCACTGGCGGCGCAGGCTTCATAGGAAGTCATACAGTAGATTTGCTAGTGGAAAAAGGATATGATGTTATGATACTTGACAATCTTGAGACACAGGTTCATGGAAACAAAAAACCCGATTACTTGAACGAAGAAGCAGAGTTTATCCAAGATGATATAACTAATATAGACGTATGGAAGAAAGGTTTGAATGGAGTGAACGCAGTCTTGCACTTAGCCGCTATGGTCGGTGTCGGTCAATCTATGTATCAACCAGTTCGTTATCTCAACGTTAATACAATTGGGACAGCAAAATTCTATGAAATTCTTCTGAAAAACCCAGAAATAAGGAAGAAAATTCAGAAGATAGTAATTGCCAGTTCTATGAGTATTTATGGGGAAGGGACATACCAATGTAAAAAATGCGGGGTAGTTTATCCTGGTTTAAGGACAAAACAACAATTGGAAAGAAATGACTGGGAAATTCATTGTCCTGGGTGTGATGGGTATGTTAAACCAATACCCACTGATGAGAGCAAACCACCTTTGAATTTGTCTACTTATGCTTTATCAAAATATGACCAAGAGAAGATGTCGTTGAATTACGGGTTTGCCCTAGGAATACCAACTGCTGCCCTGCGTTATTTCAACGTTTTTGGTCCGAGACAGAGTTTGAGTAATCCCTATACTGGTGTCTGTGCTATATTTTCTTCCAGGATAAAGAACAATAATCCACCAATAATATACGAGGACGGGAAACAGACGAGAGATTTTATTTATGTGGAAGATGTGGCCAAGGCAAACTTATTGTGTTTAGAGAAATTTGATGGTGTCGATGTTTTTAATGTAGGGACTGGAAATTCTGTCAATATCCTTAAAGTAGCAAATACACTTATTGAACTTCACGATAGTAGTGTTAAACCCAAGACAACAAACGAATTCAGGCTTGGAGATGTAAGACATGCCTTTGGAGATGTTTTAAAGATAAAAAGAGAATTAGGTTTTTTTGCCAAAACATCTTTGAAAAATGGATTTGAGAAGTTGATAGAATGGGGTGAGAGCCAGGAAGCAATAGATAAGTTTGAGGAAGCGGAAAAAGAAAGGAAGAGATTCTTGGGTGGTTAGATGTCTGAAAGAATATTGATAACCGGTGGGGCAGGTTTTGTCGGTTGCAACTTGGCTGATTATTTCTTAAGGAAAGGACACGAAGTAACCGTTTTCGATAATTTTATGCGTGCGGGTGTTGAAAAAAATGTGAAGTGGTTGAAAGAAAGTCATAAAAAAAGATTAAGTATTATTAAAGGTGATGTAAGAAACTTCGATACTTTGGTAGATGTTTGTAAGAACATGAATGTTATTTTTCATACAGCAGCTCAAGTTGCAGTCACAACATCTGTCAAAGATCCTAGGGAGGATTTTGAAATAAATGCCTTAGGAACTTTTAATGTTTTGGAGGCCGCTAGGAAAAATAACACAGACCCATGTATAATCTATACATCTACAAACAAAGTTTATGGCAATAACGTCAATAAAATCCCTCTTATTGAGAAAGAGACAAGATATCAATTTGCCGGCTCCAGATTCAAAAACGGTATTCCCGAAGACTTCCAAACAGATGCGAATGAACATACGCCTTATGGTTGTTCCAAATATGCAGGAGACCTTTATGTAAGAGATTTTCATGATATTTTTGGTTTGAAGACAGTTACACTAAGAATGTCCTGTGTTTATGGTTTACATCAATATGGTAATGAAGACCAAGGTTGGGTTGCACATTTTATTATTTCCAGTGTTTTGAACAAACCTCTAGTTATATATGGTGACGGAAAACAAGTGAGGGACGTACTTTTTATAGGCGATTTGGTCAGAGTATTCGAATTGGTTGTTGATAACATGAGTAAAACAAAAGGAAAGATATACAATATTGGTGGAGGTCCTGAAAATACTATTTCTTTACTGGAATTACTGAGTATGCTGAAAAATACTGGCTTGAAGCCAAAATATTCTTTCGAAAATTGGAGACCCGCAGATCAGAAGGTATATATTTCTGATATTAGAAATGCCAATGAATTTGGCTGGACCCCCCAAGTATCTCCAAAAGAAGGAGTTAAAAAATTGCATGATTGGATTGTAAAAAATACACAACTTTTTTCTTAATTACGGTATATTTAACCACTTTTTTATTTTAAGTTTCCAAAATCCTTTCAAACACATTTTTGTTAGAAGAACACCATGTCTTAAAGTTTTCATCTTGGACTTACCAGCAACCCTTTTCTTGTAATGAACAGGCATCTCAACTATTTTTAGTTTTTTATTGGCAGTTTGGAACAACAAATCAAAATCGGGCCATGATTTTTCTTTAAGATTAATGTATTTTTTATAATTTACTCGCAACAACGATTTTGTACCACACAGGGTGTCAGTCACTCTCTGGTTTAATAACCATGTGAAAATCATACTAAATATTTTGTTTCCAATCATATGCAAATCAGTCATTGCTCCGCTTTCCATAGGGTATATCAAACGAGTCCCATTAACAAAATCTGCCTTTCCCATTTCAATGGGTTCTAAGAAACGACTGACCTCTTCAGGTGGCACTGCCATGTCTGCATCGAGAATAACTAATACATCACCCTTTGCAGAATCAAACCCTCCTTTAACTGCAACCCCCTTTCCTTCATTTGGTTTGTATGATATAAGTTTCACTCTAGGATTTTTCAAACTTTTAACTACTTTGGCTGTGTTATCTATCGATCCATCATCAATTACAATTATTTCATAGTTATTTTTATTGGGTATTCGTTCTATACATTTCAAAATGTTTTTTTCTTCGTTGTATGCTGGAATTACTATAGAAGCTGACATTTTTTCTTTTTTGGATATTTTATCAAATTCCGCTACTATCACTTGTATTAACGATAATAAACTATGTTCAACACTTCTAATTTTGTAGTCTAACAGATATAACAAATTTATCATGTCTTCCATCGCCAACCAATTGTGAGGACCCTCGGGCATTTTAAGTTTTAACCACTCTAGAACATGCAAGGGCAAAGCCCAAGTTGGATTTATTGAAGTTATTACAATCTTTGTATTTTGATTACAGAATCCTCTGAGTTCTTTAAATGAAGAATAAATGTCATCAAGATGTTCAATCAGATCTACCATTATTATAAAATCAAATTTATTTTTGAACGGTAAAAATTCAGCGTCGGCCACTAGGAAATATAAATTTTCTCTGGAGTTTTTTCTCTTCGCTATTTTTATCATATTCTTGGCTATATCAACACCAACAGCAAGATTGAATTCGAGTTTGTTTAGCAAACTCCCAGTACCACAACCGATTTCTAAGATTTTACCCCCCTTTGGCACATTTTTTCGTAACGTCTTCGTTAAAGAATTATAGTAGAATTTCTTTCTTTCTTTAAACTTGTCATATTTCGGTGCAACCTTTTCGAAATGTTTCTTAATTTCCCTTTTCAAGTTAGTATCCATACTATTCACTTAATTTTTTACTAATTACAAACTATAGTTGTGATGTTTTTTATTTCAAGTTTAGACACGATAAAAATGAATATGAAAAAAAGAAATTTAATATTCCCAATATTTCTGTTGTTATTAATCATTCTATTGAAATTTTCTACTCTTTATTTAGACTATTATGATGATGAGAGAAAACATATTGTTCAGGCAAAATATCTTTCAATCCATGGTCTACTTTCTGAATACCCAGGTAAACCAGTCCATGTACCATTTTTACTCTGGACTTTGTCTATAGGTTACAAGTTTTTCGGTGAATCCCCGTTCTTATCTCATTTTATAATTGTTGTATTCGCTTTTATCGGCACTTTTTTTACTTATTTACTTGGGAAACATCTATTCGATGAAAAAATAGGTATGATGGCCTCTCTACTTTTACTGTTTTCTCCAGTATATTTTTCCATAAGTGGTCAGACTCTTTATGATGTACCACTAACTGCTATGACCGCGGCAGTTTTATACTTCGCTTTAAGGAAAAAATTGTTCCCCTATTTAATTACCGCTTCTATTCTATTATTAACCAAAGAACCTGGAATTTTTGTGGTCTTGGCAATTTTGATTTATCTAATTATAAAAAAGGAAAATGCCCGCAATATCTCGATTCATGGTCTGCCACTGATAGTTGTTCTTGTTTGGGGCACCTCGCTTATCTTTAGGGGCAATGTTGAAATGCATGAAATGGGTATGTTATACCCAGGGTTTTTTGAAAGGGGTTTATTATTTCTCCTCGTTAGATTTTTTACCAACATCTACCAGTCATTTGTATGGAATTATATGTGGATATTAAGTCTTATCATTTTGTTTTCTTTTTATAAATCTAAAAAATTATTTACTTTGGAATTTTTACCATTGGTATTGATTTGTATCCTTTATTTGTTTGCCTTTTCCTTTCTTCCCATTTATTCCCAACCAAGGTATTTACTACCTGTATCCATGGTATTCTTCATATTTTCTGCCTTTTCCTTAAATTATTTTTTTAAAAACAAGAGTTTGATAATTTTCATAATTATCATTATACTCTTTATTTCCTGTTATCGATGGAACTATGATATTAAAGGATTAATCCAAGACCCAATATTTCGTTCATCTATAGTCTATGAAAAATTTAACCTTAGGCCTTTGGTTTACATTGAGAGCGGTGGTATAACTATGGATTACATGGATGTAGTGGATATCGAAATGGAAGCCAGAGAATTCATAACAAATAATTATCCGAATTATATCATTGTCACAACAGGACGCATTTTTGATCCAATAGAATCATACGGCAATATCGGCTATACCGAATGGTCCAAATATAATGTCACAATTCTACCTACAACAAAAGAAAACATTCTACAGGCAGATTTGATTATTTATGAATCAAATTCTTTTGTTTCTAATGAGATTTCGGAAATACTGTCAAAGATGACTCAACTCAAAAAATTCGAAAGAAATTGGGTATACATCATAATCTACAAAACATAGGTTGCTTCTAACAAGGTTTTATGAATTTAAATATTTAGATATACTTCAAATGAAACTCTCCATTTTAGTTCCAGTTTTTAATGAAGAAAACACGATAATGGATTTACTTAAAAAACTTGATAGAGTTGGTTATGAAATACCAAAGGAAATCATCGTGGTGAACGACGGCTCAACTGATGGCACATATAGACAGCTTTTGAAAACTCAAAAAATAGTCAAAGACATCAGAATAATTTCATACAAAAAAAATAAAGGAAAGGGTTATGCGATTAGGCAGGCAATTAAAAATATTAATGGCAACATTATTATAATTCAAGATGCGGATTTCGAATATAACCCCGAAGAAATCTCTAAACTAATAAGACCGATAATAGATGGTAAATATAAAGTCGTATATGGTAGTAGATTCTTGGGTTCTTGTAAAGATATGAAATTTTCTTTTTTACTTGGAAACAAAGTCTTAACTTTTGTAACCAACCTTCTTTTTGATACCAAACTTACTGACATGGAAACATGCTACAAAACTATTGATAGGAATGTTCTAGAGGAATTTAATCTGGAGTCTGATGGATTTGAAATAGAGGCTGAGATAACTGCTAAGATATTGAAAAATGGTTATAGAATAAAGGAAATTCCAGTAGCCTATGAAGCAAGAAGTAAAGAGGCTGGAAAAAAAATTAAAATAACTGACGGGTTAAAGAATCTAATTATACTTTTGAAGATAAAATTGTTTCACTAAGTTTCATTTATCAATGATATCAACCCTGAGAACCCATCTTCTTTACATAATTTTCCTTCTAGGCGACATATATAGTTACAGTTTCCTTCTTTTTCTACGTCAGTCTCAAATACTCTTATTCTATAATTTTTTGATTCTTCTACGGCCATCATATCGAGACGCAGGCTAATCTCACTTTTTTTATTAATCGTATCATTCTGATCGATCAAATATCTTATCCCCCATTCTTCTAAAAAACTATGTGTCAAGTTATTCTTCTCCAATAGACAAGGTCGGATAAAAATATCAGATACATTGTGTAATTGCCCATAGAAAATATAGACAGACGAATAAACAGGTTCTTCCGATAAAATCAAAACATTACCTGAGCCTAAAGATTTTGTTATTTCTTCAATTGGATAAACAAACTCATAGTAATTTTCAGAAATATCAAATATCAATTGCAATGCCAATAATAATCCAACTGCAATGAGCAAGGCATTTTTCCATTTTTTAACTCCATAAATACTTTTCATTAGAAAACCGCATGATATCGCATATATCGGCATTAAAATGTAAGCAAACCTAATGTCGCGATGTGTTGACATTAAAAAAATTGTAAAAGGTAAGAAGAACCAAATCAATATAAAAGAATTTTTTCTGTTGTTGTATAGAAACACTATTGTTGAAGCCACAACAAATAAACTTATGAAAGCACCAAAATTCATAAAAACATCTAAATAAGCCCATTCATATCCATAGGGTTCTGTTGCCACCTTTAAGGCGAATTTATACAGTTTGAATTTTACATAAAGAAATAGGTATGGGGAAATCAAGATCAATGAAATAATCAATGAAATTAGAAAAAATTTAAAGAATTTTCTCCTTGAAAAAAAAGAATCGATCAAAATTATAAAAGGTATAAACATTGAATAAAATTTTGTCATAAAAGCAACTGCCAATAATAAACTCAGAATAATGATATTTTCAATTGAGATATTTTTTTTCTTTTTCAACCTTAAGTAATACCACAAAACTAGAGAGAAAGTTAGAATTTGTATTATATCCGTATAAAGCAGCGATGCATACTTGAAAATCGTACTGAATATTAGGAAAAATACACTTGAAATAATTGCATATTTCTCATCTTTGAGTAATTCCAATGCAATTTTATAAATTACTAGTGCTGTTAAAACAGTTATTGTTAAATTCAACAATCTTCCTAAAAATACCGATTCTTCAATGAAGAAAACACCCGCAAGTAAAATATGATATAGAGGTGGATATATCGGCGTTATTTTTGGATATTTTATTGCATACGTGGTTGCAAATTCTGTTATATCACTGAATGATTTGAAATTATTCAAGTTTATTATCAAACTTTTGTAAAATAAACTGATACTGCCGTGTGTCCCCTCATCTGGTGCCATCGTGTAATTTTGGGCTAAAAGTAATTGGGTTATCGAATAAAATATAAAAAACAATAATAACATCTTTTGGTTTAAAATTCTCATACTGAAAGTTTGAATTCAAAATTATAAAAAGTTGGTTTTAACTAATATAAGGTTCTTCACCTCTACACTTTTTACAAATATCCAGATAGAACCTACCAGATTTTAAATCCTTTCTTATTTTTCTATATTTTTTGCTGTTCCATATATCTTTGATTGTATTATTCTTAATATTTCCTAATTTGACTTCTTTGTAATAATCATTACAACATAAAGCAAGATCACCGTCCACACGTATGATGATGCCATTCAATTTACAATACATAGGATACATGGTCTCCACTTGCACCGAACCACATCTGTTACTAAGATGTTGAGACTTGATATTCTCGACTTGGAACATTATTTTTCCATCCCAATCATATTTTTTAAGTTCCGATATTTGTTTTGAGGGATTTGTATCATGTTGAGATATGCGAATCAAATCCAATCCAATTGATATTAAGCTCTTGGCTTTGGTAGGTGTTAACAAATCTCCGTTACTGAAAAACCCTATCTTGACATTTTTTAATTTTCTTCTTATGTATTTTACGAATTTCGGCAATCTTTTATCTAGAAGTGGCTCCCCGTAATGATTGAGCCATATATAACCTTCGAAGGGCATGTTTCCAAGTTCATCTATTATTTTATAAAACAAACTCTCATCCATGAATTTCTCCCCTTTTTTATCTTTGGATAACGGACAGAATATACAATTTCTATTACACAATGTAGTTGTTTCTATTTCTACATTAACTATCTTGTCGACATCTGTGAAGATGTGTTTCAACATGAAATAATATTTATTATTATATCTGAGTCTGAATAGTATCTTGTAGATCTTCATTTCTTTCATTAATTTTTCCCCATCCGGTATCTTAATTTTTTACCTTGTATCAATGAGAATTAGTTGTACATCAATTAATTTATTTTCATGAATTTAGTCTATATATTTTAGTTTTTAGATGTAAGATTTAAATTGAGTTAAAGGCGCTAATATGAAAATTTGTATTTTGGCCGATACATATCCACCATACGAAGGGGGTACCGAGACTTTTCTTAAAGAACTGATAGGTGAAATGAAAAAAAAGGTGTCAATTATATTAATCACCCGAGGTCGTCCTCTTGCTAGAAGACATGAAAAATATGAGAATTTAGAAATTCATAGGGTGTATAATTTTCCTCTACCCAGGATTCATAAATATTTTTTTATGAGTCTTGTAACCTATTTTAAGGCCAGAAAAATTATAGAAAATTGTGACATTATATATGTTCATAATATTTCTCCATGTTTTGCGGCACATTTCCTAAAAAAAAGATTCAAGATTCCATACATACAAACTTTGGAGACAATTCCTTTATTCACATTTCCAAAGATTGCTGCAAAAATAAACAAAATATACTTGAGGTTATTGAATTATGACAAACTAGTAGTTTGGTCTGAAAAACTTCAAGATAAATTATCTGAATGGGGATTAAAACCCATAGTTATTCCTGGCGGCGTTAATACAGATAAGTTTTCACCATATATATCAGGTAAAAAAATAAGAGAAAAATTCGGTCAACCAATCATATTGACAGCTAGACCATTGTATCAAAGCAATGCCATTGGAGTCTCACATCTGATTAAAGCAATGAAAAGAGTTAATGCAAAACTACTTATATTAGGTGATGGAGAAGGAAGAAATTGGTTAGAAAAATTAATTCAAAAATTAAATCTCACAAACAAAGTAGTATTTATTGGGAAAGTCGAACACAATGATATTCCCGAATATTATGCTGCTGCAGATGTTATTGTCACTCCAATAATTTTCGATTTGGGTACCAGACCATCTATTTCTTTGTTGGAAGGAATGGCTATGCAAAAGCCCAATTTATTAACTAAGAATTTTGAAAGTGGTATAATCAATAATAAAAATGTCTGCTTAGCAAAAATAGGAGACCCACTAGATATAAGTAATAAGATAAATATGCTTCTTGAAAATAAATTGAAAGCAAAAAATATAGCTAAAAACGGTAGAAAATTAGTTGAAAATGAATATAGCCTAAAAATAGTATGTGATAAACTTATTGAATTGTTTGAGGGTTATGTGGATGAAAGAAAAATTTGAAAAAACCCATTGGCACAAGCAAAGACAAAGATATATTAAAAAATGGGCTTTAGGTAAGATAATCGAATTAGGGTGTGGTAATATACCTTGTTTTGAACATAGTGTGAAAACTGATATTAGAAAGTTTAAAGGCTATATTCTATTTGATTTGAATTTTTCATTTCCTTTAAAAGAAAAGTTTGATACTGTTATTGCGACAGAAGTTATTGAACATCTTTGGAATGTTGATAACTTCCTTAATGAATGTTACAGCATATTAAATAAGAACGGTATATTCATACTCTCCACTCCAAATATTAAATATTGGAAAAACAGGATTGACTTATTATTCGGTAAGACAACAATATTTGATGAAGACGAATATAAAAAAAGTTCTGGTTTTGTCGGCCATTTAAGATTTTACACGCCACAAAAGTTTTGTGGATTATTAAAAAAATATAGTTTTAGGGTAGAAGAAGTAAAACCAATAGGTCGTATACGATTTATAAATTTTTGTCCCGATTTCATTGTTAAAGCAAGAAAATGAGATTATATTATGTCATAGAAATGAATGAAAATATTGAAAGATAGTTAAGAAATAGGTCATTAATAATGAAAATACTAATAATTTCCCCAACCATTTTGAAAGAAAGATCAGGTAGATTCGATTTTTTATCACAAGTTTTTAGAAAGTTTGGGCATGAAGTATATTTAATACCTAAAGACCAATGGAAAAAATTCTATTTTGCATATTTAAAATTTAAACCAGATGTATTGATTTCTGTTGGGGTAATCGCTGTTTTACCAACCATACTAAAAAAAATGAAACTCATTCCTACTGTTCATGTGCATGACTGGAACGATGATTATACGGATGTAATGGGTAGTAAGTATGGAATAGATAGAATTGCTTTTATGGAACATTACATAATCAAAAATGCCGACTATATTACAACCCCTAGCAAATTTTTACAAAGAAAATGTGAAATATTTGGAAAAACGGCTTTTTACATCCCTCATGGTGTCGATCCTAAGATTGATAATACTAAACCAATTAAACTTGATGGGGACATAAAAATAGTTTATGCGGGTTCACAGAGTAGGTATAAAATGGTTGATAAACTAGTTGAGGCCGTAAGGGGTCTAAATTGTGAACTATATCTCATAGGAAAATCCAACCCAGAATTAAGAAAAATCGCCTCCGTTAATGTACATTTCGTTGGATTAGTTAAGCATGAGAAAGTATTTAGTTATTTCAAAGCTGCTGATATACTTGTTATAACTTCAGATGATGATTCTACTCTTAAAATGTTTGAGTACATCAGAATTGGGAAACCAATACTCGCACTAAAAGGGAGGGTTGGGTATTTACTTGATAATTATGTTAATGCTTTACTTGTAGATGATTTAAAAGAAGGGATAAAATTATTATTGGAAAACAAGAAAATGAGAACTACGCTCAGTAAAAATGTAAAAAAAATTAAAACATGTACTTGGGAGGAAATAGGAATAAAATATTTGGAATTATTGGGGCGTGTAACTTAATGGTAAAAATTGGTTTAATTGGTTGTGGTAAATGGGGGTTAAACCATACTAGAGTTCTCTCTCAAATAAACTGTGACTTTGTAGGGATAGCGGACACAAACCCCGAAACGAAGAAAGTAGCTAAAAAATATGGCATAGATTACGAGAAAAACTATGAGGATTTGTTACCAAGGATAGATTCAATTTCGATATGTACACCAACCGATACTCATTACAATATAACCAAGCAATGTTTACTAAAGGGAAAGCATGTATTAGTCGAAAAACCATTCACCCTCAATTCCCAAAAAGCCAAGGAGTTAATCGAATTAGCAAAGAAGAAAAAATTAAAGTTAGCAGTGGGGCATCTATTCCGTTTCAATCCAGCAGTCATAAAATTGAAAAAAAACAACTTACAAGATATTCACTACATAACTATGAGATACATTCATTCCCACAAAAAACCGAGGAAGGATTGTGGGAGCATATTTAACTTCGGTTCCCATCTGTTTGACATACTGAACTTTATATTAAAAATACAACCAAAGAGTATTTTTTGTAAGAAAGTGAACTATTTTTCAAATGAGCTAGAGGATAGTGCTATAGTCTTATTGGACTATGGAGGATTCTTCGCTTCTCTTGAAATGGGATGGTTACATCCTCTTAAGAAAAGGGACATGTGGATTATAGGGAAAAGGAATATTTATATTGATTTCCTTGAACAAAGCATAAACGACATAAAATTACCTTGGAAAGAGCCCTTGGAGGAAGAGATGAAGCATTTCTGTGATTGTGTGGATAATGACAAGAAACCCATAAATGACGGTATTTGGGGGTACTTAACTGCCAGACAATGTGAAGCTGCTTTAAAATCAACCATAACAGGTAAGGAGATTATTCTATGAGAATTCCGTTATGTAAACCAACCCTAACAAACGAGATGAAACAAGTGGCCATAGAGGTTTTAGAGAGTGGTATGTATATAAAGGGTCCAAGGGTCAAAGAATTTGAAGAAGCATTCGCCAGTTATTGTGGAGTGAAATACGGAACTGCAGTTAGTAGTGGCACGGCGGCTTTATATATTTCTTTAAAAGTGTTAGGTGTAAGACCAAGCGATGAAGTTATCGTCCCTTCTCATACTTTTATATCCACAGCGACCACAGTAGTACTAGCCGGTGCAAAACCAATATTTGTTGATGTTGATGATTCATATACAATGGACATAGATGATCTGGAGAGAAAAATAACTAAAAAAACGAAAGTTGTCATTCCCGTTCATTTATATGGGCAAATGTGTGATATGGATGGGTTAAAAGACTTAAAAGAAAAATATGATTTTTATATGATAGAAGATGCTGCTCAAGCCCATGGGGCTGAATATAGACATAAAAAAGCTGGCTGTTTTGGTGACATAAATTGTTTTTCATTTTTCCCTTCAAAGAATATGACAGTATGTGGTGATGGTGGGATGATAGTTACTAATGATGAAGATTTAGATGTAAAATCAAAAATGATGAGAGACCATGGTAGAGATTATAGAGATAAAAAAGGCAAATATTTACATAGAATGATGGGCTTCAATTTTAGGTTATCCGAGATTCTAGCGGCAATAGGTAATATTCAATTAAAATATTTGGATGAGTGGATTGGTAAGAGAAGAGAACTGGCTAAATTGTATGATAAATCATTGACAGATAAAGTGATAAAACCAAAAGAATCCAAAAATAGAAAACACGTTTATCACCTTTATGTTATAAGGGCCACAAATAGAGATGATATCATGAAATTTCTGTCAAATAATGGGGTTGAATCGGGAATTCATTATCCTATGCCTTTACATAAACAACCCATCTTCCTCCCAAATACTGAAAAATTGCCAAAAACCGAACTAATTTGTAAACAAATTTTGTCATTACCCACTTTTCCTACTTTGAAAAAATCGGAAATAAAATATGTTTGTGAAAAAATTAACAGTTTTTTGAATGATAAAATATGAAAATCTATAACCCCCTTGTTAAGAACAAATTGAAAAAGGCCATCAACCCTTTTGTTTTAAAAAATTATATTCACTACAAGTACACTACACTTAGAAATCGTTTTTTTTATGGAAAAAAAAGAATATTGAGATTTGTAAAAATTGAAGTTTCAAAGGAATGTCCATCTAAATGTAAGACATGCAACTTCTGGAGAACAAAAACTTTAATGAATGGGGAAGAAATATGCACAAAAAAACTTTCCTTTGATCAAATGAAGAAACTAGGAAGAGAACTGAAAGAAATAGGTTGTGGAATTGTACATTTGCATGGCGGAGAACCGTTCTTGTATCCAGAAATCTTAGAACTAATAGAATATCTCAAAGAATTAGGGGTTTATGTGCAAACTGATACAAACGGTCTCTTAATAAATAAAAAAGTTGCTGAGAGATTTGTCAAAACGGGTATTGACAGCATCTCATTTTCTTTAGATGCCCCAACAAGAGAATTAAATGATTTTATTCGTGGTGTTAATGGTGCTTATGATAAATTAATAAATGCTATAAAACTTATTCAGGCTGCAGATAAGGACAACAAGATATATAAGAATATAAATGCCACAGTTTCGGTTTATAATATTGGACATATTGATAAAATTCTTGATGTTGCTCATACACTAGGAATATCATCTGTTACTTTCGGTAATGTTGTAAGCTTTGGAAAAAATGTAAAGGAAATATGTGATAAAACATTCGGAAAAAAAGTGGGTTCAGTAGCATACATGAACCCAGATCTTATGGTAAAAGATAAATTGTTAATAGAAAGAAAAATAGAGGAAATAAAGAAAAAAGCCAATAATCTTGGTATCTCGGTAGGCGGTTTATTTTTAAGCTTATCTCCAGAACTTATAATCTCCGGTAAAAGAAGGTTAAACTCTATATGTAATTATTTTCTCTATCGTTGTATAATAGATATATACGGAAATGTCTATCCTTGTGATTTTTTAAGGTATCCGCTGGGAAATATACACCAAAATAGTTTAAAGAAGATATTGGGACAAAATTTTACAGAATTTTACGATATCTATAGAAAAAATTGGAAAAATCTAGAAATATGTGAATTTTGTTGCTATGGATAATTACCAAGATGATTGTAAGGTAGTAGTTAAAATTTTTATATAAATAATTTAAATAATGCACCTAAATGGTTATATTAGTTTTAAAAAATGAGGATTTACATGTGCGGTATTTGTGGAACAATTGGCTTTGGTGATAAAAATTTATTAAAAGAAATGATGGAAGTTATTTACCATAGAGGACCTGATGATAGTGGAACCCTTCTAGATAATAACATTGGGTTGGGTTCCCAGAGATTAAGTATAATAGATGTAAAGGGTGGCAAGCAACCAATTCATAACGAAGATGGTTCTATATGGATAGTTTACAATGGGGAAACATATAATTATTTGGAATTAAGAGAAATTCTAGAAAAAAGAAATCACAGATTCTATACGAATTCTGACACCGAGGTTATAATTCATGCTTATGAAGAGTATAATGAGGAATTTCCAAAAAAATTAAGAGGTATGTTTTCCATTGCTATTTGGGATAATAATAAAAAAAAGTTTATTTTGGTCCGAGACAGACTAGGTATAAAACCAATCTACTACACCATAGATGATGATAATATTATATTTGCTTCTGAAATCAAATCGATACTCCAAAACGATAAAATTCAAAGAAAGGTGGATATAAGTGCTTTACAGGATTATCTCACTCTAGGCTACGTTCCTGGTCCAAAAACTATGTTTAAAGGAATTAAAAAATTACTTCCGGGACACATGTTAATCCATCAAAATAATGAAATTAGAATTTCTAAATATTGGGATTTAAAATATGCGGAAACTGATTTTAATGAAAATTTTTATGTCAAAAAATTAAGAGAGTTATTAAAAGAATCAATAAAATTAAGGTTGATCAGTGAGGTTCCTTTGGGCGTTTTTCTATCGGGAGGTATCGATTCTAGTACTATAGTTGCTTTAATGAGTTCCTTTGGGGAAGTAAAAACAATATCAGCGGGGTTTGAAGAAGGTAGTTATTATGATGAATTAAAATATGCGAGAATAGTTGCAG
>Ga0209636_10000916_pt1 | contig 29235 bp, 16 predicted proteins | sample DeeMarSWOR152_54_FD_187464 | JGI IMG/M metagenome (GOLD analysis project Ga0209636, IMG submission 187464) | Marine sediment microbial communities from White Oak River estuary, North Carolina - WOR-1-52-54 (SPAdes) (version 2) | ecosystem: Environmental > Aquatic > Marine > Intertidal zone >...
AGAGAAAAGGAGTGGCTAGGACTTGGCTCTCAAATTTAAGATCTTATCGTTCAAGCAGCCGATAATCTTTATGTTGAAGTAGGATATGGCATTCGCCAGGTCTTTTTTGTATTTGGTGACATAACGGACAAAATTATTTTCATTATTATTGCGCAAGAGGTTCTCGAACTCCGCCACTTCATCGGTAAGCTCAATCAAAAAATGATTAATGGTCCGGTACTGGGAATTTATTTCGATCAAATCCTTGCCTCTGAGCTTGCTGAAATCAAGATAAGGAGGAAGAGACTGGAGGATGAGCAGGCTTTCATTGCGCAACTCGGTCACCGACTCCTTCATCTCCTGGAAGAAAGATTTGTATTCCAGAGGCTCTTTCAGTTTTTCTTCCGCTTTATCGAGCAGGGCCTCGTACTGGTCCTTCACAGAATTGACGATTTCCTTCACCCCGAAGTACTTCCTTTTAAAATGGAAAAGGTCGATGAAATCTCGGCCGATATAGATCTTATCCTTGTAGTTGGTCATCAGTTCCCGCGACGAATGGGTGTAAAACTTGATCTCATAGCGTCTTCCGTCCGAATCCCTTTCCCTCAACCTGGCCAGCACGACATAGTTGTTCTGCTCGGCAAAATAGCTGTTCACATCGAGAAGGACTGAGTAGACAGCTAGATTCTGGATGATGTACTCCTTCAAATAATCGAGAAGAGCCTCGTTCTTGCTGATAAAATCACTGATGGTTTCGTTCGGAGTGGGAGTGATGACAGAATAAGAAGGAGAGAGAAGGTAGAGGACAGGACCTGTTCCCAGCTCGAGATACAGGTTTTTGAGTACGTTTTGATGGAGATCGCTGAGCAGAATGTGCCGCAAAGCAGGCAGACTTTTCAGGTCGACTTTGGACAGCTCTTCAACCTCGTTCATATCGCGAAATCCTTGCTCCTGGTAGAAAAATGCTATCACCACGAATAAAAAAAATCAACCCCATCCGAAGGTCCAGCCTGGATTGGCGTAGCGCTCTCTCTCAATTTCTGAGATGAGCTTTCTCTCATCGGCATTAAATTCCTTCGGTGTCAACCGGATATTGAAGAATTCGGAAACGCCCGAAGTCAGACATTCAACAGCCCGGTCAAAGCTGACCTGTTTGCCCAGAGCCCGAGAAAGAGAGACCATGCGAACTTCGTTTTTATCTTTTTCCAAAAGTGACACGGCTTCTAAAAGCCTGTCATCCTCTTCCAAAGGGATGGAGCCGTGCTGGATGAATTTTGAGCCAGTTCTTTTCTGGGCACTGCCGATTACCTTTTTTCCGTCGATCTCGACCTCATCCCGTGCTGGATAGGAAAAACAGGGCAGGTTTCCTTTGACATAAGAGACGGGCGGCGCATCGGCAAGGCTGGGCCTTAATCCCATTTTCTCCAGGCCCCGCATTAAGGCCTGGGAGATCAGCCGGTAAGAATCGGCGAGTGTGGAAGTGAATGTTCCGCTGTCTGAAGAGCAAAGGGAATAGGTCACTTCCCTGGAGTGAAGCACGAGCTTCCCTCCGGTCATTCTCCGGACAATGTCGATACCTTGCTTCTGGCAGTATTCAACATCAAGCACCTTCCGGATATCCTGAGAATAGCCGAGAGAGGCAGTCGGGCGTGCCCATCTATAAAAACGGAGATAAGTCTGCGGCTCATCGCTCAGGGAGCGGAAAAGGAAGTCATCGACAGCCATATTCCAAGAGCCGGGATGGGGATTCGGTTCCCGAATAAGACTCCATTCCCGTCGGTCTTGCTGGGATCGCGTTTTAACCTTTGACATTTTTTACGGCCTGAATTCCTGATTTTACAAAAAATATATTAACCTTTCTCCATCAATTTGTGAATGCGCTTCCTTTCCCTATTTATGATAAAACATCCAAACCAGGAACTCCCTCTTCTCCTTGGAATCCTTCAATCGGGAAATCAACCTGGTTCATCGACAAGTCGAAATTGCAGCAGATACGAGGCGTCGGCAGATTTTATGAATAATTCAGGGTAACTTCAAAAGTGAAGATGAAGCCCTTAAAAATTGAGCAGAACAAACGAATGTCAAATGTCGAGACACACCCTCTCTAATTGAGAGGCAAGTTCCTATAAAAAAAGAGAGCGGGCAACGGGATTTGAACCCGCGACCCCGAGCTTGGGAAGCTCGTACTCTACCGCTGAGTTATGCCCGCTCTTTCTCAATCTATTGATATTAAATAAGTTATGCTCATGTTTCTTCTTCCTGTGCCTAAATAGTGCCATTCTGCTGAGTTAAAAAAATCTAATTAATTACCTAAACGGCCAGCTTTTTTGCCAACCTCTTTATGCTCGGCCACAGGCCTCATCATAGTGTATCTTGTCCGTTTTTACAATCATCTATTTCTCTGCTAGCCTCTCAAATGTAACCGTCTTTCCTGAGGAGGAAAATCTTCTCATTTACGTCTTTTTAATCACTGACTTTCATATCCTCTGAAAGATGGATTAACCACCGCAACGCCCCGATTTGCGGCATTATATTTTAAAGTCCCTTATAATTTTAAAACAATTCTCTCAGGATTTTAAATCTATTATATATGTCCTCTCGAAGATCATCGACATAGTCATCTGGTCCATTTTCCTTCTCTACTATAATACAACCCTGGCTTGATTTTCTTCCAAAATACTTATTAAGGTTCATTAAAATGTTTTTAAAATAGGCTTTTTTCTTATATTGGATTAATTCTTTATTGATAATATCTATATCAGGAGCATATCTTAAAATAAAATATATGTAGTGTAAATCCTTGGCTTGTTTTTGTTCGTCTTCCCTATCCATAAAGACTGATCCTTTGTGATAAATAAATGCTGATGGCTTAGGGCAATATATCTTAAAACCTGATTTTTGTTTCTTCAGTGCTACATTTATAGGAATTCTATGGTTGAGTAGAAAATCAAATCTGTCAATTTTATTAATATTAATCTGTCTTCCAATGAATTTCTCTATAACATCGTCGGATATCTCTGGAAATGTGATAAAATCAACAGGAATTTTCCCTCCTTTATAAAGAACAACAGGATATATTTTATCCATCATTGGATGGCGCTCAGTATAGTCTAAAACAGATAGTTTATCGAAAATTGTCTTAGGGTATATTCTTTTTTTAACTTCTCCAAAGCCAAAATCAATATCAACAGTTGTAACAGGCTCAGCAAGTATATTCTTCCATAAAAACTTCGAATAAACATAAGGAACCCAGCCGCCCACAAGTGTAAGGTCACTAAGATAATCTTTCAGGTCTTCTAGGACATTAAAAAATAAAGCTTCAATCTCATTAGGTTTAATCAAGATGTATTCCTTTTTCTTTAAGGGATTTTTTAAGATACTCAGCGTGTTCTCTCCCTCGTGGCTGAAAGTGGTACAGATCAAGATAAAGCTGTAAGTTAGAAACAACTCGATATTTTTTTATCTTTTGAGTGTTAAAAAATACCCCATTTTTATAATAGGGGCGAACTAAATGAATATTGCCTCCTTTTACAAGTTCTTTTAGTTCCAGTCTTTGCCTTATTTCTAAAATATCTTTAGGCCAAATTTGTGTATTTAAATAAATATAGACATGACTTGTTCTGACAAAGTTGGTAATTAAATTTGCACCTGTATGCAGTGCAAGCGCATATTTTTCTTCATCTAGATTAGCTTTTATTTTCTTCAAAATATCTTTTTCGGAACTAAAATAAGTATCAATTTCATTTAATTCAAATTGGTATCTCATATGCCAATCTTCTATAAGCCTTTCCTTGTTCGTGAGGATTGTATAACTTTCAGGCCCTTTTTTTATCCTCTCAACGTAGCCTTTCCACGCCATCACTTCCAAAACTTCCTGAGCCATCCCTAAACTTACGCCTTGAGGCCCAACAAAATCACGGACTACCCATTTTTTATCAGGATAATGGATCATCTTTCTCAATATCAAAGAAGCCTTATCAGCAAAGATATTCTTCATTTTTCTCTGTCTTTTCATAAAGTTCACTTCTCTTTAATGTTCACTAATTTGTGAACATTATACATATAGTGAACATTATTGTCAAGCTCTACGTGGTTGAACTATTAAGACATTTTAGTGTCATTTGTTGATTAGTGCTTACACTATCTCTCTAGCATAATTTTTTATGGCACAACTTCTTGAGATATTCTTAATATACTGAAAAATCCGTTTTCTTTCGGCCGTTCTTCCGGATGATAAAATAATGAAAAAGCGAGTTGTGTCTGAAAATGGGATGAAAATTACTGACTTTTCAGTCCGGCCAGCCTCTCTCTGGCATCCTCAACCTCAGGCATACCAGGATCAGCGTCTTTCCAGAGGTCGAGGAATTTCTCGTAATGCTCTATGGCTTTGCCCTTCCCGGCCTTCAGGCTTGCAATTCAGATTTTTATTCTAAGCCAACTTTTTTGAGCAATACCTTGAATCTTGAATCCGGGCGAATTTTGTAAAATAATGGATCTACTTTGAGATAAGATATCCAAGTATCGTTTATCTCATAGGCCTTTTCGAGCCATTCGAATGCTTTATCTTTCTCACCTAAGGCCTCATAAATTGATGCTATATAGTACGGAGAAACATGCTCTCGCTTAGATAGCTCTCTCAATTCGCCCATTACCTCCATGGCCTCTTTTTTCTTCCCAGCCATCGCATAGGCGTGTCCTAGCGCCTCAATGTATTTCGTAAAGCCTCCAGAAAGCGTTATAGCCCGCTGAAATTCCTTTTCTGCTTCTTTAAGCATCGCTTTTTGCTCATAAGCCATCCCGATGTACCAGTATAACTCGGCGAAATCTGGGGCCATCTCGATTGAGTTCATGTATTGTGCTAATGCTTCATCGTAGCGGCCTGCAAAGTACAACATAAATCCTACATTCGCATTTATAATAAGCGAGAGAGGATCAAGGTCACGAGCCAGCTTGATCTCTCTAATGGATTCGTCATGGCGCCCATCATACATGAGCAAAAACGCATACCAATGATGAGCATTTGCATAACTGGGATTGAGCTCAATGGCGAGTTTGAATTCCCTTTCCGCACTCTCCAAGTCCCGATCATAATGGCATTTAATAAGTGCCAGCGAGGCGTGTGCTTCAGCAAGCGTATTATCGATCTCCAGCGCTTTCAGCGCTGATTCCTTTGCTTTCAGAGATGCTTCTTTAGGCGTGACAGGGCTGTATTGTGGAAGAAGAATGTAAGAGTCGGCTAGCCCTGCATATGCCAGAGCAAAGCTTGGGTCTTTTTCTATAGCTTGCTTAAAGTAATCTATGGCTTTGTTCAATCCCTCTTCTGAGCGTTTGTTCCAGAAGAATCGGCCTCTCAGGTAAGCCTGGTATGCCTCAGGCCTAATCTGACTAGTAACAGCCAAGCGCTTTTCCTCCTGTGGTGTCAACTTAACTTGAATCTCTTGCGCTATAGCTTTAGAAATCTCATTCTGAAGCGTTAGGATATCGCGAAAATCACGCTCGTAGCTATTGTTCCAAATATGGCGGTCTGTTTTCGCTTCTATCAACTGAGCTGTGACTCGCACACGCTGCCCGTAGCTCAGCACTGTTCCTTCTATCACCGCTTCTACGTTCAGCTCACGAGCAATATCTGGAAGCGACCTTTTCTTTCCCTTATATTGCATTACTGATGTCCGCGATATCACCTTCAATCCCCCTAGCTTCGCCAGATTGGAAATTAATGCATCGGTCATACCATCAGAAAAATATTCCTGTTCAGGATCACCAGATAGATTCTCCAGAGGCAATACTGCAATCGAGTCTATAGCCTCTTGTCTTCTAGTGAATAAAGAGATCCCCCCAAAAATTAATAAAATTAGAATGATAGCAGCCCCTCCGTACAGAACAGGTCTCTTCCATTTCATTTCACCAATTTTTTCTGTTTTAGGCTTTTTTTTAGGGATAATCCTCTCTGTGCTGGGAATGCCTTTTTCTATCCTTATCAATTCAGAACGCACTTCTCCTGCGCTCTGATATCTTTTCTCTTTATCCTTCTCTATACATCTCAAAATAACATGGCTGAGATCCTCAGGAATTTGTGTATTTAGCTGTTTAGGATTTCGAGGTGCTTCTGTTTTATGCTTTACAGCTATACTCAAAGGCGTATCCCCTTCAAAAGGAACTCTCCCAGTCACCATCTCATAAAGAATCACACCTAACGAATAAATATCAGAACGCTGGTCAGCTTCTTTCCCTTCTACTTGCTCTGGAGACATGTACTCCGGTGTCCCTATTATCACCCCAGCGTCTGTTATCCCCTTTGCCTTGAGAGAACGGGCAATCCCAAAATCCATAATCCTTGCATTCCCCTCTTTATCTATCATGATGTTCTGTGGCTTTAAATCTCGATGAACTACTCCCAGCCGATGGGCCTCTGCTAATCCTTCACAAACCTGTTTGGTTATGAAAATCGTTTTCCCTGCACTTAATGGCCCCGCCCTTCTGATGAAGCTCTTTAAATCCTCACCAGATACATATTCCATGGTGATGAAATAGGTCCCTTTCTCCTCTCCAAGGTGATACATATTGCTAACATTCCTGTGGGATATCTTGTGAGCCATCTTCAGTTCATTGCTGAATCGTTCGATGGTCTTTTTATCTGCAGCGATTTCAGGTTTTATGAGTTTTAGAGCCAGCTCTTCTTTTATCTTCTTGTCTTCTACCCTGTAGACCTTGCCCATACCACCCTTACCCAATTCTTCTATGATTTCGTATCTTCCGGCAAAAACACTCCCTCTGGTTAATTCTTCGGTGGGGGTTTCGAGAGTCTCTGTGAGAGGAGCGGAGGTTTCTTCGGCAGGAGGCAACCGGGTCCCGCACTCGCCACAAAAGCGCTGAGTATCAGGATTATCGAAATGACATTTAGGGCATATCATATGCCATTAGCTCCCATCGCTAGTGTGGCAAAAGAATAACAATTAATGAGAGAAGTGTCAAATTAAATATAGACTCCTACCCACGTCACAAAATATCCCTAAACCTGCTTAATTATGGATTCTGTTACCTGGGTGAGGGACAGATTCAAACCTACGACCTTCTGATTCGTAGTCAGACGGTCTATTCAGCTGAGCTATACTAGTTCTTTTACTGTAAGCAAGTAACAATAAAAAACAGACTGGTGCCAATATAGTGCCAAGTAGTTGACACAAATAATGCGAAATAACAAGTTTTTTCGGGAAATACTGGGTAGTGACGGGCACTAACGAGAAAAGGCTAACTCTAACCAAATAAAAAAGTTAGATTGATAAATCGCTGATTTTTAATGCGTTCCCCTTTTTCACGTAAAATAACGCTGAGTTATGTCCTCTTAAGTTATTGATAATAAATATGTCACGTTATATCTTCAGGTTCCAAAATTTTGCCATGTAGATTTTCAGCTTTCCTGCAAGCTTTTTGGAATTCAATCGCAGACCTCTATAGTAGCGTTTCTTTTTGATTTCTAACCACATATCCTAACCCTGATCCATTAATGGAAAGATCTTTAAAAACACCGAAAAGTCTCAAAGTCCCAAACGCCTGATTTTCGACGGCTTACTGGGATGGTCGTTGGCGGGGTGGAATTGACTCAGGAAGTCTTGCTTGGGATATTCTGCGGAGATTTGTAAAACTCTCAAAAGACTAGGCACGACAATTCAAATTGAGGGCAAATGCGCCTATCTCGATATACCTGAATCTCTAACGGCAATATCGGGAAAAAGCTTGCACTCAAAAAAATTATATGTATATTGCATGCAGTAATTAGATATCGTATATTTAAGACGATAGCAGGATAAGATTCGCCAAAATTGGCGATGAATCGATGCTATTACAAAAAAAAATTCCTATCATTTCAAATGACAGGATCCGATTTGGTGAGACAGAGTAAATTGATTTTGTTTGCAGGATAGGAGAGGAGATCAAAATGATGCTATCAAAGAAATTTCATCTCAAACGGAATGGTCATATTATGGCGAGCTTTAGTGTTGTATTGCTTCTCGCTGCAGTGGGTGTTATCGGCATGTGTTTTAGGATGCAGGCCGTAGAGGTTTCAAATGACGCCGCTCTCCATGGGTTGAAATGGAGATTCGTCGGCCCAATGCGTGGGGGGCGAGTTAATGCAGTAGTCGGCCATCCAACGAACAAAAACGTCTTCTACGCCGGATATACTGGCGGCGGTGTTTGGATGACCCCTGATGCCGGCAACAATTGGATCAACATTTCCGACGGCTATATAAATAAAGGCTCCATCGGCGGCATCGATATTTCACGAACAAATCCTGATATTCTTTATGTTGGTACGGGCGAGCATGCTCTTCGCGGTGACGTTTCCCACGGTGATGGCGTTTATAAATCCATTGACGGAGGCAAAAACTGGACCAACGTCGGGTTGAAAGACACCCGTCAGATCGCGCGGGTCATCATACATCCGACTGATCCGGATATCGTCTATGTCGGTGCGATCGGTCATTTCGCCGGCCCCAACGAGGAGCGCGGTGTTTTCCGCACTCAAGATGGCGGCGCCACATGGGAGAAAATCCTGTACCAGGATGAGAATGCCGGCGTGATTGATCTTGAAATGGATAGGAAGCGGCCCCATCTTCTCTACGCCGCGACCTGGGAGGTCCGAAGGTATCCCTGGGGAATCAGAAGCGGGGGAGAAGGAAGCAAGATCTACCGCTCGAAGGACGGCGGCGACACCTGGGAGGATATTTCACTAAACCCAGGCTTACCTAAAGCGAAGGTTCGGGAACGGATTGGCTTAACATTGACCGAAGCAAAGCAAGGCCGGGCCTACGCGCTGATCTCGTCGGATGCAGGCAAGGGCCTATACCGGACAGACGACGGCGGCGATACCTGGAAATTCATGACCGACGACATTCGTCTGTTCGCCCGCGCCTACTACTACATGCACATCACCGCGGACCCGAGCGTCGCGGATCGCGTATATGTATCGGCTGAAGAGCTTTTCGTCAGCGAGAACGGCGGCGAAAGCTTTAAGGACATAAATTGGGTTTTTAGCGATCACCATGATTTATGGATCGATCCCGACGACAGCGACCGAATCATTGACGGCCAGGACCATGGAGCGCTGATCAGCCTGAATCGCGGAAAGACCTGGAGCGGCAATCACAATCAGCCTACGGCTCAAATTTACACGCTAACCACCGATAACCGATTCCCCTACTGGCTTTACGGCTCCCAGCAGGATTGGGGGTCGATTGCGGTCTCGAGCCTGCCGCTTGGATCCCGCAACCGCCTCGCCTATGAATATGAAACGGCGCGTTCGGAGGCCGGGTATACCGCGCTCGACCCGGATAATCCGGACGTGCTTTATGTCAGCGATCATCACTGGATGTACAAACATGATCGCCGGACCGGCTATGATCAGTTCATATCACCCAGCGAAGAGCTCTATTATGGTTGGGGAACAGCGGATCAGAAATACCGTTTCTTCTGGACCTTTCCGGTGATCAATTCGCAGCACAGCAGAGCGCTTTACACCGGCTCGCAATATGTCCACAAATCAACGAATGAAGGTGACAGCTGGGAAGTCATCAGCCCTGATCTGACGGCGGCCGAACCGGAGACAATGGAGAAGACGCCTCTTTACGGCCGTGATACATCGGACAACGCTCCTTATTGGGGGCCGCTGACCCGCGACAGCAATGGTGACAACTGGAACGCCACTATTTATGCGATCGCCGAGTCTCCGCTGAAGGCAGGTCTTATCTGGACGGGCTCTGATGACGGGCTCATCCATATTACTAGGAATGACGGCGGCTCCTGGGAAAATGTTACGCCTAAAGACCTCCCGAAGCGCACGGTCATTTCCCGCATCGACGCATCGGCTTTTGATGAGGGAGGCGCCTATGTTGCGGCGACGCGCTTCAAGGTCGATGACTTCAGGCCCTTCATCTATAAGACCAACGACTATGGCAAGACATGGACTAAAATAATCCGTGGTATCGAAGAAGACGATTTTGTGCGGGTCGTCCGTGCTGATCCAGAAAAACGCGGCGTGCTGTTTGCCGGAACCGAGACAGGCGTTTATTACTCGATAGACGACGGGGCGAATTGGTCGCGCCTCCAGAACAACCTGCCGCATGTTCCGGTTTACGACATGCAAATCAAAGGCGGTGACATCGCTATCGCCACGCATGGCCGCGGCTTTTGGATTCTCGACGACATATCGGTTTTCCAACAGATGGCCGATGCGCCGGAAGGAACGCACCTGTTCAAGCCGAGGGACGCTTACCGCTATCGCCCGCTGCGCAACGTCCCGGCCCTGGCGTCTCCGGCGCCCTATGGCGTGTTCGTCAATTACAATCTCGAAAAGCCGGCTCAGAGCATCAAATTGCGCTTCAAGGAGGCGGATAGCAAACTCATCCGTACATTCAAAGACGTTCCGAACAAAGCAGGATTGAATCGCTTTATCTGGACCAATCAACGGTATCCAGGTGCAGAGGAGTTGGAAGGCCATCCAACCCGGGCAAGGCGCAATATCGGCCCGTATGCACTGCCGGGCGATTACCAAGTGGAATTGGTGGCTGACGGCGCAAGCTTCATCCAATCTTTTTCATTGGTGAAAGATCCGAACTCATTGGCCTCTAGCCAAGATCTCCAGGAACAATTCGAGTTTGTCTCGGCCGTACGCGACACGATCACGCATATCAATCGAACCGTTCTGGCGATCCGCGATATCCGTGCCGGCATTTTTGATCGAGCAGCCGCGTCTTCGGATCTGGCAAAAAAGGTCGAAGACCTGAATGACAAGCTTTATCGTTTAGAAGACGTGCTTACGGCCTACACCGCGGTTTATCGTATGGAATACCACGCTAAAGCAACAAAGCTTGACGACAAGCTGTACAATTTGGCGGGACACGCGTTGCGCGGCGACGCCCGTCCCACAAAGGCTCAAAAGGAATTGTTCGAGGAACACAAGGCTACCTATAACACCGTACGCTACGGAGTTCGCCGTTTCTTGGAAAAAGATTTGGCGGCTTTTAACGCCGCGGCGAAATCAGCGGGATTAGAGCCGGTATCGATACCAGCCCATTTTGGCCCGGGCTTCAACGCCCCTCTGTAGAAATTGTGCGTCCTCGTATTTTTATTCTGCTGTTACCGATCGAATCGATTGCGCCCCGCCAAGATAGATGCCGTTGAAGAAGAATTTAAACGTGCCGTGAGACTGCCCACGAAACAGCACTTCTGGTCCAAACAGATACAACTGACCTTTTCCTACCTGTGCCGCGGCCACAGCAACGCCCCTGTATAAATGATGCTGTCCCCATGCCCAACCACTTCTTAGGGGCTTGTCACTGTCAAACCAGGCCACCGGTGTCACGCCCTTTTTATCCGCTTCAGGAAGTAGCCTGAAAACTGGACTGTTGTCGAAAAACACATCAACACGTTCCTTCATGCCGTAGGCTAACGGATGGTTATTGTTCACGCGCACCTGGAGGATAGAGCTGGGAATGTAATATTTCTCGGGAGGTAAAGGTTTTGCTTCGCCGTTGACAATGTGGTTTGTCATGGGCATACCCGCAAGCGGACCAAGATTCGTGGAACTGCCGATTGCCAGGACAGTACCACCTTTCTCCAGGAATTTAACGATTTTCGGGATTGTTTTATCCAGCGTAATACTCCCGAGCCAGCTGCGATATTTCTCTGGGATGGTCTCAGGATCAGGTTCTCCTCGTCTTCTAGTTCTGCTGCCTGGGGCCATGTTGACCTTGCCGGCCGGGACAGCGCCGGTAACGAATATGAGAACATCGAATTTTTTGTTGAGATCTTCATCATCAAGATCCTGCGGATAAACGACCTGGAACGGAAATTCAAATTGTTCCAAAATCCACCGCGTCCAGCCCGAAGGCATTGATCCGCCATAACGATCCCAGAGTCCGATTCGCATAGAGCGCAGTTTTAAAACATCACCTGAGGGTTGTTTGGCAATACCTGCAAAGCTCACTCCCAGTTTTTTTGCCATGACGCTTAGCATGCTAGCTGTTGACTGTTTAGCTGGAATATAGATAGTCCCGGCAGGATAGGTCGTTCCATTTGAAGTGCAAGGTTCAGCCAGCCAATACATCTCGTGATCATTCGATAACAGCCGATTCGTAACAATGACAGCAGCATTAACGGCATGGCTTAATAAGAAGCCGGCAGCATCTTTGATTTTCGTAACTTCACCGGCAGGCGGTCTGGCAAATCCTTGGATTGTCTCGAAGGGACCGTCGAAATCATCGAGAATGCGGTCGAATTCTATTCCCATTTGGAAGGCCAAGGTGTAACCAGCGTTGTCGTAGGGTGGAATCGGCGGTCCTCCTTCGTAGAGAAAGTCATTGGGATAATTTTGGGGTTCGAACATGTCCATGATATGAGGACGAAAGGCTTGCGCTGTTTTAAAAACATAAGAACCAGAGGGGAAGTCCTTTCCCCCCGCGTGAAAATCACTGGTTGCACGATGGACCACAACGCCGTTTTTTATGAATGTGTTCACAAATTTGGTTGCTGTGGGAAAATCAGATTGATCCGCTGAGATGATGAATCCACGTGGATCGCGATTTTCGGGTTTGCGGAACATTTCGAAGTATTTTTTAGGTATGCCTCGCCCGCGTCGGCGAAAGGTTGGTCTTAATTCCGATGCGCCCTTGGGATCCTCCTTGGCCGCACGATTAACTTCATCAACATGTCTCGGGTGTATTGTCCAATGGTCACGATTCCCACGATCAATATGACGCTTTCCCATGAGGTATCGGTTATACAGCATTGTTTCACGTTGGCGAGAGGCATAATCCAAAACAGCTCGATCCAGCGTAATGGAATAATCGATGGCCTGACGGAAGTACCAGATTGTCGGCTTATGGGGGAAGGGAAAATCGTTGCTCATCAGCTGGCGGTCGGGATAGAACGCAAGCTCCATCGGCGTTGGGTTTCCTTTGATTTCCGTGAGCAGCCCGATCTGATTGTGGAAGTAACCGGTTGTTCTTAAATTCCCGTTGAACCAGATCGAGTAATTGGCCCGGCTGCGCATACCGCTGCCAGGTTTGCCTTCAGCAATCAATCGGCTGTGCATGGCAATTCCGAAGGCCTCGATGCCAACAATCAATAATGGGTCAAAATGGTAATTTGGAGGATCGCGAAAAGGCGGAACAAAGACGATGATATCATTGGGGCCGGTCTGATGATGATTGTACATCACCTGCGGAAACCACTCCCGATACATGATTCGCGCCATATTTTCCGTTTCGGGCTGGGTGACCATGTAGGAGTCTCGATTGTTATCATGGCCTATGTATTTCTGGTAGAGTCGTGGAATATGACTGGTAGACCTTTTTTTGGGATCCTGTTCACGCATGTACCAGTTTGAGACCAATTCCATTCCGTCCGGATTAGCAGGCACTGCCAAGAGAATAATATCGTCGAGGAAACGTAAAGTTTCTGGATCGTTTAAACTCACCATTTGGTACACCAATTCCACCAGTTGGTGTGATCCACAAATCTCGCTGGCATGCAAACCGCCGTCGATCCAGACTACGGCTTTGCCTTCTTGTGCCAAACGGTGTGCCTCATCATCCGTCAACCCTTCTGCCAGGGCTAAACGGCGAGAGATTTCTTTGTAGTGATCGAGCCTTGAAAGGTTTTGTGGAGAAGTGATAATGGCCATATACTGGTCCCGGTCCTCTGCCGTGGTTCCAATCTTTTCTAATTGCATTCGCGGCGATTCTTGTGCAAGTTTCTTCCAGTATTCTAATAATTGGGTATAATTCATCAGGAAGTAATCATCGCCAATGTTGACACCAAACTGATCCTTCGGCGAAGTGATTTTATTCTGCGCTTGGAGGGGAACAACAAAAAGCACGACAGTCAAACAAAATCCGCTCAAAATACATGTTTTAAGACGACAAAAATGCCTTTTCATGAGGAATGCTCCTTGTTATTATGTTGCTGAGCTGAAAAATCTTTCTCGGTAAAGTAAATTCATAAAGACCAAACTCCTGCTCAATGTTTGGGCCTCATGAAGATTTTCTTCATTCTCTCTGCTATGATTTTTTCTTCCGGTGAGCGGAGCAAAAAGGTGTCAATCATTCGCCATTCTTTATTCGTATAGTAGTCATAATAGTGGGTATCCCTAAGAAAGATTGGAGGGTCATCCTCTGCCATGGCTTTATCCAGATCTTGCGCGGTTAATCCCAGTTCCTTCTGGTCCCATTCGACCAAGACTCGGGGGACGTGGGGCATCATCGGGTGTTCATGATAGGATTCATCATTCGGGATAATGACAACGTTAACACCCTGAATGTCGCTGAGTTCGTTATGAAGATATTCGGCCGTTTTCATTTGTTTCTCGTAGAGTTGGTCCCCCTCTTTAACAAATATTTCAAGAGCAACCACCAGGCCCACAATCTGTTCTTTGCTTATCTTATGCCCTCTTCCCCAACCATGATGAGGGAAGGTGTGGTTCCGGATGGCTGCGATAATTTCCTCCCCTTTTTCACCTCCCAGCAACATCCCCGTGTTATTGGGCGCCCTAATGGCCTTCCCGCCACTAAAACACACAATATCAGCTCCCATATCGATGAACTTGTGGAGGTTCGAGACGGGAGGGAGTTCCGAAGCTGCGTCCACAACCACAGGAAGACCAAAATTTCTGCCCGCTGCTACGACTTCCTCGAAAGGAATGATTCCCCTGGGGACATTGTTGTAGGAGAAAGTGTAAGAAAGACAGCATGTCTGCTCTGTTACAGCGCTCCACAGCTCTTTTTTGTAAGACTTAAGAATTCCAGCCTGCCCGTATTCGATTATCTTGGTACCGGGAATCATCCACTGGGGTGCGTAAGCTGTGTAATGACCTCTGGGCATCACAACTTCGTTTCGCATACCTTCTGTATGCGGGAGCTTGAGCCATTTACCAAGATCACTGCCTGCGATACAACCTGCTACCGCCAATTCAATGGCTGCGCCCGCACCGCCTGTGACGTGAGCATCTTTCACTTTGCACAACCCAGCAATTTTTTCGTCGGCTTTGGCATAAAGCTCATGCATATCAACAAAGGTCTTGGCCACCTCGTTCATGGCGCTGAGAACCCGTTCATCAATCCAGTTCCCTCCAACAGTGGTGGACCAATTTTTTGCGTTTATCCAAGATCTCACGCCTAAGCTGTCTAATACTTTACTTCTGTATGAATACTCCACTTTTATGTACCTCCTTTCCAGTCAATCTGACTCATTATAATTCTGATATTCGATACCTATTCTTTGTATATCTTTACAACGGCTTTCCCATCATCAAGAATAAAACCACGATACATCCCTTCCCCAGTAAAGGACATGGCGATATTCCCGTTTTTGTCGATGGCAATAGCGCCCCCGCTGCCGCCGATCTCCACCAATTCCTTCATGATGACATGATCCACAGCTTCTTCCAGAGCCATGCCTTTATAAGCTATAAGCGCAGAAATTTCTTTACTCGTGAGCAACACCAAGTGGTTCTCACCCAAACCTGTGGTGGAAACAGCGCACGTCTGATTATTTGCATACGTGCTGGCGCCGATAATAGGAGAATCACCGACCCGTCCCGGTCTTTTCTTGACTCTTCCCCCAGTGGATGTGCCCGCTGCCAGATTTCCATTTTTATCCAGCGCAACAGCACCTACAGTGCCAAAGGAGTCTGAATCTTCGCGTTTCTCTTTGAGCTCTCCTCCATAGGGCACGTCTTCTTTTAGCCGGCGCTGAAGAGATGTCCATTTTCTTTCTGTATAGAAATAATCGGCAGACCTTATTTCTGCTCCCTGTTCTTTAGCAAATGCCAGTGCTCCCTCTCCAACCAGCAAGACATGGGGCGTCTTCTCCAATATCAGTCTGGCAAGACTAATCGGATTCTTCACAAATTTTACTGCCCCAACAGCGCCTGCCCGGAGCGTCCTCCCGTTCATGATCGAGGCGTCCAGCTCGTTCGTTCCGGCGCTCGTGAAACTTGCGCCTTTCCCAGCATTGAACAGAGGAGAATCCTCAAAGACACGAATCGCTGCCTCCACTGCATCAAGGCTGCCTCTCCCTTTCAACAGGATTTCGTATCCCTCAGACAACGCTTCTTTGAGCTTGTTCCGGTAAGCCCTTTCGAGCTCAGGATTTTTTTCAAATTCTATTCTGTCCCTGACGCCACCACCTCCATGAATGACAATTCCGAATTTGGAATTTCTGTCATTTTTTGAAACATTTGAACAATTAAGCAAAGGAAAAAGCACCAGCAGGATCAGAATCCCTGACAAAATAAGATTGTTGACAAACCTTGGCCGATTATTCATATCCATGCCTCCATGTTTTATTGAATCACAAGTGTATTTTATGAATGCCATTTATAATTTTCCCTCAAACCTCAGCTTAAATGCTTGATGTCGCCTCTTTGCTTGAGCTAACAGGTTCTTGAACTCTTTGGTGCCCCGTATATTATCAAGAAAGGGATCGTTACTGATATAAGGAAAATTGAAAAACCCGCTCTCGATGGATTTCTTTAAATTTCTTAGAGCATCCTCTTTTTTACCGATTAATGCGTAAAAGTGAACAAGACGATATCTTCTTTCACCATCAACAATATTTCGTGCCTCAAGCCGTTTGGCAATCTCAAGAACACTCTCATCATTCCCGAGCGCCGCCTCTTTATAAGCTTGACCAAAGGTACTCCAGACGCTTGATTTGTCGACGTCAAAGGCAGAGTCGAAAAGGGCGATTGCCTTATCTATTTTTTTAGAATATAAGTAAATCATCCCCCTGTAGAATAGTTTTTTGTCGTCAGCAGATTGCTGCTTCTGCCTGAGGTAATGCATCATTCTTTCATGGGACGCAAGTGCTGTTTTATATTTTTTTTGATAAATCAACGATTTTGTAATTTGGCTCTGGGCTCTAACCAAATTCAGAAAGCTGGAATCCAGCCTCTGCGAAAGTTTATAGAATTGGATAGACTCATCCATAAGTCCAGCATACCGAAAGATGTATCCGAGCCCTGAGTAAAAACTTGGAATATTGGGATATATATTCAGAGCATTTTGAAGGAGCTCTACAGATTCTTCGGACTTGCCTGTCTTCGCATAGAGCGAACTGAGATAGCTGAAAGCTTGCGGTAATTCTCCATTCATCCTGAAGGCGCGACGCAGCGTTCTTTCTGCTAATCCATAATATCCTCCCCTGCCTCCAATCTTACCGGCATACTGAAGGTAGGCATAGCCCAGGTCAGCAAAAGCCAGCGCAAACGTTGGATCGAGTTCAATGGACTTTTTTAAAAGCTGGATGCGACAAGTCCAATCAGCCTCCTTTGATGGCTCTATTGCTACGGCTCTGAGATAATACTCGTATGCCAAAGGATCTCGGGGAATGTCTTTCTTAAGTCGGCGATTCTCCGCCGGTGAAAATTGCAGCTTTAAACCTCTAATAATTTTCTTGCAGATAGAATTCGGTACTGTATAAATATCTGTATTCCTCACCTCTAAAGAATGCTCCCAGATTACTTCTTTATCAGGAATATTGTGGAGTTGGACATCTATCTGGAAGCGGCCATCTTTCTTCTGATGGTTTCCTGTGATTATATATTCCACGTCCAACTCACGTGCAACTTCCTGTAAGTCAAATTTCGAGCTACCATATTTTCTGACGGCATCTGAAGGACGTACAACAACACCTTTAATATAAAATAGTTTTTCGATTATCTGATCAGTAATAGCAAATCCGAGAAACTCTGATTCTGAATCCATCCGAACACAGTGTAACGGAAGGACGGCAAGTTTTTTAAAGTTACTATTGGTTCTCGATATGTCTTTACCAAGGAATGACATACAGAGAGCTATACTTATGAAAGCCAGCAGGATAATGGCCTTGAAAATGAATGATGGAATCTTTTTCCACATAATCGAAAGATCTCTGATGAACTATTTCAATTGGCTGCACCAGTTGAGAGCCTCACAACACCAATTCCCTCTCTGAAATCAATTGTCGTTCCAAAGGGCTTGGAGAGGCGCTTCAGATCTGCAATAATCTTTATGCTTAGGTCTCGATCAGCAAACATAGGGCGGCCACGCTTTGTCCGGAACTTTCCAAAACCTAGCGAAACAGGGTAAAGTCTGATTTCTATCAATTTTTTTCCCCTCCAGCATGGAACAGCAATGACCGACTCCCAAATTTCAGGGGTAACAGGACGCCCCTTACGGCCAAAGTCATAGCGCGCGTCGTTGAAGTCGGCCACATGAGCATTGGATCCAAGCTTATAACGTTCATAATTCTCATAGGGAAGCCGCAAGAGGGTTTGATTTTGATAAATGAAATTACCCAGGCTGTAGAAGATGGGCTTTCCTTTGTAAACCTCAATCCCGCGCAATACATGAGGTCCATGTCCAACAAAAACATCTGCCCCTGCATCAATCATTGCCCGAGCAAAGGTGATCAAAAACTTTGCTGGAACGGAGCGATCCCCGTCGCCTTCATGGGCATGAATTGTGACTATCGTTAGATCCGCAAGCCGGCTGGCGTTTCGAACCACGCAAGCAATCTCTTCGAGGTCCTCCTGATGGAGTGTAGTTCGGGCCTCGGGTTTGTCTCCTACTACAAAGTCATGGTTAAAAAATTTCAGCTTATTGCCACTTTTCGGTGGTTGCAGCCCAGCTCTTTCAAGAATCCGCCGAAGCATTTCGAGTTCCTCATGCGTGACCACGTGAACTGTTGAATATCTGAGAGGATTCAACCCCGGCCGCGCCGGAATATCGCCGCGGGATTTCCCGGCACGCGAGTGTTCCTTAAAGTATGAAGCGCAGGAAATCAGGGCCACCCTGGCCTTTGCGGTTTCAAGGAATTTGGCTTCCCGTGCTTCTGCCAGACTTTCTCCCGTGCCTGCCTGGAGAAGGCCTGCCTCGGCCGTGTGTTTTGTGGTCAGACGCATGCCTAGTACGCCATAGTCGCCAGTATGGTTATTGGCGCGGGAGACCATGTCGAAGCCAGCCCAGGCCAACTCCTTAGCCATCGCAGGAGCGGCCCTCATGTAAGTGCCTCCACTCTCATGCATAGGGTAGGGTTCATAGTCATGAAATAGCATCTCCAGGTTCGTAAATGCTACATCCGCTGAGCGGATGAGCTCAATCATCTTGAGGAATTCGGGCTCGCGGTAGACCGACAGTCTCATGGTAATGATGGAATCACCGGTAAGAGCCATGGTAAAAGTGTCTTCCTCAAAAGGCTTCTGGCTCCATGCAATTGGGCTTAAAAAGAGCCATGATGAAAGTGCCAATACGGCCGAGATAAAGAAGTGTTTCATAAAACCCTCCATGATTCAATTGCTGAGATTATATCCGCAACTGTATTTTTCTTTTCTTTCTCATTAAGGTTCTCCTTGCTTATCATAGCAAGGAGAAGCATTAATATATTTTTCAAAAGCCGGAATTCCTTACATTGCACAAACAGGAAGCTATCACATTACAGCGATATTCGTCTCAAGAGTCGTCCGTGATCTTATTGTGAACAAGTTTTTTCTCAGAATGATCTATGATCACAGTCCCCACCATATCGCCCATACAATTAATAGTTGTGCCTCCCATATCAATCAGTCGATAAATCCCACCGACAATGACCGCAATCTCGAGAGGCAGATGGAAGGCTTTAACGAAAATGAGGGCAATCACCAATCCTCCTCCAGGGATCCCTCCAGAACCTGTAGAAAGAAGGAGTCCAATCAGGATAATGGTAAGCTGAGAAGCTAAACTAAATTCTACGCCAGTTGCTTGAGCAGTAAAAAGGAGTACACCGGCAAGCATTATAGAGGTGCCGTCTTTATTAATCTGAGTTCCCATCGGCAGAGTAAAACCATATACACTTCTGGAAAGTTTCATCCTTTCTTCTGCCACATCCAAAGCCACGGCAAGACTGGCCAAACTGCTGCAGGTCGTAGCCGTTGTGGCGTATAAAGGTGCTGTCTTCTTTAGGAAAGTAAACGGCGATTGGCGGGCAAGCAGGATAAGTAAGATCATGTAAATCACAACCATGATTGCTTGAGCCGCCCATACCCCTCCGATAAATAAAGCTAGAGGCCCAAAAATATCTGAGCCGTACTGTCCCACAGTGCTCGCAGTAAGCGCTCCGATACCCAGGGGGCCGAAATGCATGATCAATCCGACTAATTTCCTGAGTAACTCAGCCAAAACATCAAAGATTTTTTGCAGAACCTGCCTCTGTTTTTGGGCCAGTAATAAGGTTGTCACTCCTAGAAAAACGGCAAAGACGACCACTTGAGCAATCTGTCCTGAGCTGAAAGCTTGGACAATATTATCAGGAACTAGATCCAACAGAACATCCTTGATGGCAGGCACCTGCCCGATCGTTTCTTTCACTTCTCCAGTCAGCTCCATCCCCCGTCCCGGTTTAAGCAGGTGCATTATCGACAGACCCAAAGTCAAAGCCATGACCGTGGTGAAGAGGTAGAATATGAGGATTTTGTAAGCGATTCGTCCGAGGCTGCGAAGATCGCTCAGGCTCGTAAGCCCAGCCACAAGGTTAAAAAAGACAAGCGGCACTGCCGCCATCATCAGAAGGCGGATAAAAAGATCTCCCAGCGGCTGCACGACTTCAGCCTGTTCACCGAAAATAATCCCGGCGACAAGACCGATTGCCATAAAAATGAGAATTTTTGTCCCCAGGGAGAGGCGGCGATAGCGTTGATAGATGTTCGACTTTGACTGTGGATCAGAATTTTTCATTCTACTCCAAGTTTATTCATTGCCCGGGACAATAACATCTTGTGGTAAGTGAGATAATTATCCCTGGTCAGAGGAATGTATTCATTGACTTGGGCAGGATTTCCTTCCAGTATTTCCCCGTTGGGACGGATGGTATGGCCGATTGACCACATATATCGGATAATTGGCTTCTTGCTTATAGGAAAAACAAGAGTTTCTTCCCACTCCCAGGTATTGCTATACCCTCCGGCCGGCATACCCATCGTGTGTCCAAGACGGTTATCGAAAACTATAGAAGAAAATTGGTCCAAGTGGGAACCTCCATATGGTGAAAGAAGGCAGACCAACGGCCCACGAAAATGCACTTTAGCCGGTTTTAAAATCCCATCTGAATATTTTGGCAGATGGGCACACTTGAAGGGAACATTATTGGAGTAACTCTGTCCGGCCTTCAATCCTTTCGTAACGTCGTCCTCTAACCAGTCTATCAGCCACTGGCCTTGGTCCATCACTTCTCCAACTCCACTATCCAGCACCGTTTTCTTCTCGAATTCTTTCTGTTTTTTCTTGATGAATTCGGGGATAACATCACTGAGTCTGAGATTACCGAACGTTGTTTTGAATGGTTTGGGAGACAGACGCTGGATAGCATAAGCTCCCTTGGAGCCTCCGCCACTGCGTGTTGCATCAAAAATTATGGCATGATCTATCAGATTGTGTTTGACAGAATAATCCATCAATCGGTCCACGTCGGATATCAAGCTTGACCTAAATCCATGCCAGTCCAGAAGTATCACTCTCTTGCCATCATCTCGGCGATAAAAATCAAAGGTCTGAGCAGCGAAAACCAAACGAAAAGCCGGATATCGACGTTCTCCGAATCCTGCCCAATCGATCTTATCGGGCAAAAGGTAGGGAAGAGTTATTGAATAACGCTCTCCAGTCCTCCTTTCCAACAGATAGGTCACGCTTTCTTGATAAAAACGCGGGGGAAATTGATAGCTCTTCTGGGGTATCCAGAACGCGAATTTCCACCAAAAACCGTTGATCGTCGAATACCTGTGAAAGGGTTCGATCTCTTTACGATATGCGTCAATGGATTGGCCGTTAACGGCCAGCAGCTTATCGCCGATCTCTGGAAGATTTCCTCCCACGAAGTCACCGATGTTTTTTGAATAATCACTAACAAAGACAAAGTATTGGCCAGGTGTTCCAAAATCTACTGAAAAGCGGATAGGTGCATGAGGAATCGATGAGCCGGGTTCAGGGTAGTTGTGCAATTCAACCCCAGTTGTGTCGGGCAAAGTCAATCCTCCCTCGACAAGACTGACTTTAAGGTGTCGATCCTTGCGAGAATTGCTGATTTTGACTAGAGCATAGTAAAGTTTCTCATCCGTATCGGCTGCGATCAATTCTTCCCGAAACCGAAGCATTTCCTTTTTCACATCCAATCCCAGTTTTTGGTTCTTGATCGGGGAGAAGGATTCTCGTTCCATGGTCTTAGCCAAAAGATAATCGAAAAGAGCTACGCGGTCCTCGGAGCTGCTTGTGTCAGCCTTCAGGTTGATAGAAAAGAATAAGACGATAACAAAAATGAACAAAAAACGATAATGGAGGATAGATAAATTATCAGACATTTATATACCTCTTTTAGTAAAGGCTTGCTTGAATCGCAAAAGACCTTCCCGTAAATCATCCCAAGACCGGACACAGGTCATCCTGAGATAGCCTTCTCCATTAGGTCCAAAGGCCGAGCCTGGGACCAAAGCGATATGAAACTCTTTTAATAGTCTTTTGGCAAGCTGTTCGGAGGTCTCTCCTGTTCCTTTGATATTGATCCAGGCATAAAATCCTCCTTCTGGAGGATCGCATGATATATTTGGAATGCGGTTGAGCTCTGAAACAACAAACTGGCATCGTCTTTCCCAATCTTGCCAAAGTTCCTTAACTTCGGCAGGAGGTGCCTCAGAGAGAGCTTTGGCAGCTCCTTTTTGAGTGAATGAGCCAGCACAGGTCATCAGATGCTGCTGGGCAGTCACCATCGCTGAAATCAGGGCTTCAGGCGCATAGATAAAACCGATACGCCAGCCACCCATAGAGAATGTTTTTGTGAATCCCATAATGGTTATGGAGCGGTCCTTCATGCCGGATCTGGTGGCTATGCAAACGTGACGGCGTCCATCCCAGATAGTCTGTTCGTAGATTTCATCAGAAATGACGAGAAGATCATGCTTCTTGGCTGTCCCAACAATCAGGTCAAGATCGGTCTCGTTATGGACTGTTCCGGTTGGATTGTTAGGAGAACTAAACAGGATGGCTTTGGTACGATCGTTGACTGCTGATTCAAGATCCTCTGCACGCCATCGAAAGCGATTTTCTCTGCGAAGAGGAACCGGTACAGGAATGCCTCCAAAGAAACGTATAGCAGGCTTATAGCTCACAAAGCATGGATCCTCAACGACAACCTCATCTCCAGGGTCGACGGCAGCCACCAACGCAAGAGTAAGCCCTTGTTTGCAACCCAGAGTTGCGATGATATTCTTCTCTGGATCAGCGATAATTCCGTTTTCACGCTCAAGCTTGCGGGCAACCATTTCCCGGAATTCTGGCGTTCCTTGAGCCATTGTTTGGTGAGTATCTCCATCCAGCAAGGCTCGGGAAGCAACCCGGTTAATGTAGTCCGGGCTATGTTCTGCAGCTCGACCAGCAGAAAAGTCGATTATATCCACCCCTTGTCGACGCATTTTGGCTGCCATATCAGCAATCAGGACTGTTGCCGAAGGAGGTGTTTCAAGAATTCTTTTGGCCAGTCGATACATGATAAAATGGCGTTTTATTCTGTGCTCAGGTACTCTTTTAACTCCTTAGCATAGGGTGCAAATTTCAAGAGTGAAACCCTATGTTCGACGATCATTTTTTTAAGCCTTTCTCGGTCTTTTCTTTTTATTGCTGAAAGAAGGGCTTTGTGTTGCTTCATTGATTTTTCAAGAGCTTCTGGTTTTTTAAAAGCAAGAATTCTGGCGTAAGTGTATCTCTGCATCCTGTCTCGAACTGAATATAGAACTTCAAGCAGCAATTTGTTCTCGACAGCTTTCCATATTTCGTTATGAAATTTTTCATTGAACTCGAAATACTTCTCTATTGAATCAAGACGGCAATATTTCTCCATCTTTTTAATAAGATCTTCGAGTTTTTTTATATTTTGGGCAGTCAGATTATCAACAGCCTGACTAATAGCTAACCTGTCTAAAGCTCCTAGGACTTGAAAGATCTCCATTAATTCCTGGTAAGAAATCTCCTTGACTACAGCTCTTCGGTAGGAATCTATTCTAAGGAATCCTTTAGCTTCTAATCTTAGTACGGCTTCTCTTATAGGGGTTCTGCTAACCTTGAAGTATTCAGCAAGCTCATTTTCATTTATCCGCTGGTTGGCTTTGAATTCATTGTTAATAATTGAATCTTTTAAGCTGTTGTAAATGAATTCACTCATGGTACTGGAGAGAGGATATTTAAATATTCCCTTATTGGATTTTGCCATATTTTTCCTCTTTAATAATGATCCTAATTCAGCATTCTATCTTCTGTTATTAAAAAATTCAACTGCGATCCCCCTTCAACACGTGCAGGTGTGCACCCAGTGAATATGGGCAGGAATGGGACGCCGGAGTCCACGCTTCCCCGCATCACAAAACCTCGCATGCTGTTCCCAGAGGATACTGGGCTCCTGCGAACAGCGGCTGGGATCGGCCGAGTCTATTGGAGCCCGGCTGTCCGTTCTTAGGCGCCAGCCGGGCTCCTGTCTAGAGCGCTCCGGCCGGCAACGTAGCTTCAGCGGCCGGCCTCCGAGCTAGAAATCGAAGTTCACGTTAAACCTGAATTGCCGGGGATAGAGGATGTCCTGCACCGACGCGAATACTCTGTCCGGATTGCTGGAGATCTCCTGGACGTTCGTGGCGGTGTTGGCGTTGAAGAGGTTGAAGATGTCGACAGAAAGCCGTATCTTCCAGAAGGCCTTCTCCAGCCGCAGGTCGGCCAGGAGCTGATTGGGTAGCGCGTAGCTCCCTCTCGCCTCCGCCAGAACATTCCAGTCTCCCTGCTCGAGGTCCACGTCCACGTCATCACTGTTCACGTAGCGGTTGTACCGTTGGCCCGACCACCACTTGACAAACGTGCTCGCCATGAGCCCCCAAGGACCGCGGTAACTCGCGTTGAATCTGATCTGGTGCCTGCGCTCGCTCTCGTCCCGACCGAGCATGTTGATATGCGCGTTGGGGTCGTTGTAGAGGTCGCCGCTCACGTCGATATCGATATAATCCCCCGTCAGCGGGTAATTTCCCGAGGACTTGCCGAACACATACGAGGCCCGGGCCATCCAGTTGTTGCTCATCCGCTTGTTGAGGGTCACTTCGAAGCCGTTGTAGTTCCGTTCGAGACCCGGCGGATTGGCGAGGACCAGCGCGGGGATGACTTCTTCGTCGATCTGTGACCAGAACGTGATCGGCTCGCCGGTGACAGGATCCGTCCCCTGCATTTGCTCGAAATTGGTCCAGACCAGCTCGCCGGTCGACATGAGTCTGTCGTAGTCCAGCATGTTCTCGGCCACGTCGTCCATCATCCGCCGGTCCCACTTCCTGATGTAGCGAAGCCCGAGGCTCAGATCGCGCGCCAGCTCCCGCTCGATGCCAACGGTGAGCTCGTCCATGTAAGGCGTCTTGAGGTTGGGATCCACCCGGCGATCGACACCAGCACGGACGTCGTACCAACCGCGGTCGGTGTCCAGGGACCAGTCGGAATTGAGGCGGTACCGGTACTCGATGACGTCGTTGGGGTTGATTTCGTCGACAAAGGTGGCCAAACCGCGGGCGTACAGCCGCCCGTAAGAGGCCTTGATCACGGTCTTGCCGTCGCCGGTCACATCGTAGACGAGGCCAAGCCGCGGGGAGATATTGGTCCCCTTGATGACTTCCACGGTCTCTTTGAACTCGGGATCGTAGAAGAAATCCGCAGGAGGGCCCGTCAAAACGAGCTTCTCACGACCGGCTCCCTGGGGCGGGAGGTACCCGTACTGGTAGTCGATGCGGACGCCCAGGTTGAGGACGAGTCGGGGCGTGGGGCTCCACGTGTCCTGCAGGTACGCGCCGTAGAAATTGTAGTTGACTTTTCGCGAGAAATCGATACGAAACCGGATATCGTAGGGAGTTTCCCCTCTGGTTCTGATGCGGTAGACATCCCCTGACATCTCTGGATAGCTGTGCTCGCCTTCCAGGTATTCGTCGTATCGGTCGGTCCTGACCAAATTTGCGGAGATTCCCGCCTTGATCTCATGGCTCCCAACCCAGTCGTCGACGAGGTACGTAAAGTCGGTGAGGGCGTTGTAGCGATATTCATTGTCCCCGCGATCCCGGCCGTAGCCACGGGTGTAAAAGCCCGTGTTTCTGTCTTGGTATGCTGGGCTCCGGCCGTGGGACAGCTGCTCCTGTGTTTGGGCTAAGTAGCCCACCTGAAAGTTCCAGAGGAGGTTGTCGCTAAAAGTCTTCCGGTAGTTGATGCTGCCGATGAAGTACGTATCATCATCGGTCCGGGTCGAATCTACGTTGCGAGTGTCGGACGCGTCGTCGTAAGGCTCGTAGTTCTTGCGGTAGTTGAGGCTCAGCGTCAGAGTGTCCCGGGGAGCCACCTGCCAGGTCAGTTTGCCAAACGCGAAGAGATCGTCGTCGCCAATGGCTATCTCGCCCGGCTTGTCATGGGGGAAGCCCTCTTCGAAGTCGGAGCGGTCGATGTACTCGAAGGCCCCGAAGAACCAGAGCTTATCTCGAACGATGGGGCCGCCCAATGTCCCGCTTCCGCTGTACTCGTGTTCGATCCCTACTTCCTGTCCCTCGAAGGGTGTGCCCTTTGCGTTGTCCGACTGGAGGTCCTTGTGGGAGATGTGGAGGCCGACTCCCCCGCTGAATTTGTTGCCGCCGGACTTGGTGATGACGTTCACGACGGCGCCCCGGGAAGTCCTATGTTCCGCCTTCAGGGCACCCATCTGCACGGCCATCTCCTCGACGATGTCGATACTGAAGTTACTGCTAATACCCCCACTCCAGGGGTCGGAGCTCTCCATCCCGTCCAGGTTGAGTGAGTTCTCCTGTTCGCTGCTTCCATGGGCGGTCTCGTAGTGGTAACCCGGTGTCATTTCGATGAAGTCGAGCGCCTGCCTCGTGACGGGAATGTCTCGCAAGAAAGACGCAGGGAGGTTCGTGGTGAGCGCCACCTCCTTGGTATCCACGGTCGGCCTCTCGGCTACGACGGTGACCTCCTCGGTGATGCCGCTGGTAAGGGTCACGTTCAGGTTCGTCGCAGCGCTCAGGCTCACGCGGATATTCTCATGCATGACGGTCTGGAACCCCGCCAGCTCGAACCTCGTCTGATAGAGCCCGGGCGGGAGCGACAGGAAGCGGTAGCGGCCGTTCTGACCCGTCTGTGCCGCGAGGTCGGCGCGAATGAGCGCCTCTGAGTTAATGGTGACGGTGACGCCGGGTAGCGGCAGTCCCTCGGTGTCGGTAACCCTGCCCTCCAGACTGCCCGTGCGCACCACCTGAGCTCGTGCCGGCCACGGCATGACGGCCAAGATCAATACAGTGACGAAAGTCACTTTAAGAAAGGGAATGAGAAAAACTGATTTTTTATTCATTGTTCCTCCTTTCTAGACTTAATGAAGTCCTCAAACTTTTATCCTCCTACTCTTTTGGAGTAGGATCCCTTGCTTTTTATTCTGTCTATCTTTGATTACCACCTCCTTTGCCTTTATAGTATTCATTAAATATATAATATATAATATGCAAACTTTGTGCCAGATATCATGTTTTTACAACTCATTTATTTTAATCAAGATAGATTACAGGATGAATTCCCGTGAAGAAAAAAAATCCATATATTTGAATTTTAATTCAACTTTTTGAATGAGATTATCTTTTCCTCGTTGTCCTGCCCCCCTAAGATTGGTCCAGGTGTTATGTTAGAATTTGGCCAGGAGGTAGGTCAGGTCGGTGAGGGCGCTTTAGCGTTTCGAATTGTCCCACCGATCCCGGCCTTCGCCGCGGGTAATCAAGCGCGTGTTGTTGTCGGGACCCTCGGCGTTCCGGTGCTCCCGGAGAATCTGGAGGCTGGCGCGCAAGATGTCGATCATGCCTCGTTCTGCGGTGTCTTCGTCCATACCGCCCTCCCAGTTCTTCGTGAAGATACAGAAACTGTACTGTGGGACGATGTTTGTCGTGTCGCCAGGCTCACCGGCGTAGTTCCACGCGATCCCTGTCTTGCTTTTGTTGAAGGCCTTGGAACCGCCCTTCGAGCGGAAGTCGTCGTACCATTCGCCGCTGCCGGGCCCGTATCCCTTGTTCTGTCCCATGTTTGCCAACAGCACTCCGCGCTCTTCGGCACTCAGGATTTCGCCTGCCGCGAGGCGGCGGTAAAACGTCGAGTACGCATCTGGCGACATCGAGTTGGCAAGCTCTGCGTAGTATGCGTCGTAGGCGCTGCGAGGTGTTCCCCGTCCGACCTGGTCGAAAATCGCGTGGTCGGACTCGGTGGCGAAGCTGCGGTCGTTTTGTCGCCTCCAAGCCTCGAAGGTATGGTTCTGAACCTCACGGATGGCCGGGTTCTGTCGCTCTTTGATCCGCTTGTCGAACTCCGCCGCAGTTGTGAACTCGCTGAAGTCCGAAACACCCACGACATCCCACAACAAGGCCTCCGGCGCACCCTCACCAGCAATCTCCGCGATGAGTCGTTTTATGAAGTCCGCGGCCGTATTGTCGCTGACCCCCAACATGTTGCGCATGAAGTCGCGGATGCTGAATTTCTTGCCGAAGTCATCTTTGGTGAGCCCCCGGGGAGGCGTTGTGTAATAGTCAATGGGCTTAGGTTTCTTAGGCGTTGCGCGATAATCGGCGGCCTCAAGTTCGTACCGGATATCGAGGTCTACTCCTGTCTTGATGAGCGTGGTGGCGAGAATCACCTTGCGCGTGCTGGCCAGATAGAAGTGCTCCTTGGGGTTGAAGGCAAGATAGTGCCCGTTGGTCAAATCTTCGATACGAAAGCCAATCGAAGCACTCTTACCATCCGTGCCACTTCCGCGCAGTTCGTTCACGATCGTCCATAGTTCGTCGGCATCAGGATTGGAATTCAAGCTAACGTTAGAGAACATTTGGTCCTTTGGGTAAATGCGCTGCCAGATGGCGGAGAAGCGCTGGTCGCCGTAAGCCGTGTCGTAAGAATCGAGATCGGCGAGAATGTAGTTGTCCTTGCGCCGGTAGAGACCGCGGGATTCGAACTCGCTTCGGGACAAGTCGACGCCGATTTCGTGATCCAGAACCCGCGCATCCTGCACCCAGACACCGGCGTGATGGACCACATCGTCCTCGAGGTAGGAAGACAAATCGGATGCGATGTACCCACGTTCAAGCAGGCGGGCCGACATGGACGCGAGCTGCAGTTTGGTGAGGTCCGCTTCCACCTGCGCCGGAGCTCCGTCCTGAACCGAGAGCAC